>Ga0118677_10004370_pt1 | contig 25818 bp, 18 predicted proteins | sample AliMusrvi5mmetaG_FD_86154 | JGI IMG/M metagenome (GOLD analysis project Ga0118677, IMG submission 86154)
TGATCCAAATCTTTCAGCGAAAGCAAATGTTTGTTTTTGGCTAATATATTATCATCAGCATCCAGCAATTGATATGGCAAACGGCAATACTGCGCACACTGACCACGATTGGCACTTCGTCCGCAATTAGCCTGACTCATATAACATTGACCGCTGTAACTCACACACAAAGCGCCGTGTACAAAAGCTTCCAGTTCAATATTCGTATTAGAAGAAATCTCATTTATTTGTCCCAGCGTAAGTTCACGAGCCAATACCACCCTCGAAAAACCTACATCCTGTAAGAATTTTACTTTTTCAACAGTCCGGTTGTCCGTTTGCGTACTGGCATGAAGGACAATTGGTGGTAAATTCAGTTTCAGAATACCCATATCCTGAATTATCAGCGCATCAGCACCGGCATTGTATATTTCCCAAATCAACTTTTCAGCTTCCGGCAATTGTTCATCGGTAAGAATTGTGTTTAGCGCAACTAATACTTTCACGCGAAATTGATGAGCATATTGAACCAACGTGGCAATATCTTCCACCGAATTTCCGGCAGCAGCACGCGCACCAAACTGTGATGCACCAATATACACGGCATCAGCCCCGTGATTGATAGCTGCAATACCACATTCGAGATTTTTTGCGGGAGAGAGAAGTTCAATGAATGAGCCCCTAACCCCTAAAGGGGAATAAAAGTTAGTTTCGTCTGGTAAATTTGATTTAGAATTCATTTTATTGAGTGTTGATATACCAACACATGCTTAGTTCCCCTTTAGGGGCTAGGGGTTTAATGTATCTTCGTCAAATCGTATGGGGTTTCCTGATAAACAAAGTAGTTCAACCAGTTGGTGAACAATAGGTTGGCATGACTGCGCCAGCGAACAAGCGGTTCGTTGTTTGGATCGTCATTCAAATAATAGTTTTTAGGCATATTGATTGGTAGCCCTTTTGCCAAGTCGCGCTTATACTCTGTATCCAGCGTTAATGGAGAGTATTCAGAATGACCGGTAATAAAGAACTCACGTCCATTGCGGGCCATCACCATATACACACCCGACTCCGACGATTCGGAAAGCAAAGTCAGTTCAGGCACACGACGAATGTCTTCGGCACGCACTTCGGTATGGCGGCTATGGGGTACATAAAACACATCGTCGAAACCACGAAAAATAGGATTGTGTTGCTCATACTTGAAATGTTCAAATACACCAAACATTTTAGCATCAAGCGGATATTTTGGAATACCGTAATAATGATGCAATCCTGCCTGCGCAGCCCAGCAAATAAAGAACGTAGAAGTTACATGCGTTTTTGCCCAATCGAAAATTTTAGTTATTTCCGGCCAGTAAGTCACTTCTTCAAATTCCAGAAGTTCAACGGGTGCACCGGTGATAATCATACCATCGTAATTACTTGAACTGATTTCATCAAATGTCTTGTAAAAAGCCATTAGGTGCTCAACAGGGGTATTTTTCGATGAATGACTTTCCATATGTAGAAAATCAATCTCAATCTGAAGCGGTGAATTCGAAAGCAACCGGATCAAATCGGTTTCAGTGGTGATTTTTATCGGCATTAAGTTCAGAATCACTATTTTAAGCGGACGAATCTCCTGAGTTGAAGCACGTTCTGAATCCATAACAAAAATATTCTCTTCACGGAGAACATCTACAGCCGGTAGTGTGAAAGGGATATTTAATGGCATATCTTAATAATTAATAATGAGCAAATTGTGAACTCGTCTAAAAGTTTACTCGTCAACTATTTAATAATACTTCCGATAGATTTTCCAATAAGCAGAACTGCCTATAAAATCATTCAGGAAACTGTTTAATTCTTCTAGCAATTTAGGTGATCCCGAATGAACAGCCCAAGCCTGTTCTTGTTCAAAACCTATTGGTAATGAAACATCTATATTTGGATATTGTAACTTAAACTGTTGAGCAATCTGTTCATCGCAAATGGTATATTTAATCTTTCCCAATGCCACTAAATGGACTATTTGTTCTGTGCTTTTGCTCTTCATTTCTAATACATGAATAGGATTGGCTATTTCATCTGACAGGTGTTCCAAACGCATTTTGTAAGGAGAATTTTCCGGAATAGAAATAGTTTCATTTGCCAGATCAAAGTGATTTTTAATCCGTTTTGTGTGTAGAGAATCGCCGTCAATCTGCTGCACCAGAACCTGCCGGGAAGTAAACAACGGAATTGTGAATAAGGCATCTTTCTTCCATTCGGAAGTTATTGGTATGAAACTGGCAATTATATCATAATCTCCATTTTTCAGACCTTCCATACAGGTTTTAAGATTGCTCTCATCGGTAATAACAAGTTCAACTCCCAACGTATCGGCAAATGCTTTTACTATCTCATACTGAAAGCCATACACACTGTCACCCTTCACCGAAAAACCCAGGCGGCTACTATCAGTAAGCACTGCAAGCCTACCCGATTTAAGAATGGTGGGTAAATCGTGTATCTTGTTTTGTTTTTGATGAACAAAAACAAAAATCCCTGTCAGTAATAACAACGCTACTACAGGCACACCAATTAACACCTTTCGATTCAGGGTAATATTTTTAAACTTAATAAAGGACAAGAATCTTTTCATACGAAAATTATTTTTATTTTTTAGTTAAGTAATCAATAATATGTATTGATATGTTTTCTAAAAGCAATATTCAGATAATCAGACTTGTAACTACTTACTTGTAACTACTTACAAGTATTAATGCTCGTTTCATGTTATGGCATAATTTTGAATAAATTCCAATCAGCAACTTACCTTAATCATAGAAATTCCACGAAATTCCCATTTTTACTATGGCCGGATTAATAGGATAATTTGGCATAGAGAAATAATCACCTTTCATAAAATTATTATTCACATGATAATATTCGAGGAAAAATCGTGTACGTTTCAAATGAAAATTAGCATATACATTTACAACCGGATAATTTCCAATTTTGGTCGTTGATTGTGAATAGAACTGCCCGATAGCGGGCATATAAGCCGGTGCGTAATACATTGTGTGATAACGCACATTTGCTCCAAGCTGAACGCTCAATACATTGAACCATTTATCATCGTAATAGAGATTATGATACAAAACAAAATTCGGAAGTGGCAATGCTCCCGTATTTGAACTTACCTGATAAACCACATTATTTTCGAGTCCAAATTTACCTACATGAAAATCCTTTTTCAGATTTACTGCCATCACCTGAATATTTCCAGAAAATTGAGTTGGCAGCGCCTGAGAATTATAATATATATATTGAGTCATATTCTCAACCGAAACATCCAACGAAAACGATTGCTTAGGCATAGAAAATGTACCACCCACATGGGTGCGATATTCATTTGAAAAATCATTCTGCCATCTGAAATGATTTGATTCATAGTTATTTAAAAACCATGATGGTTTATCACTACGAACAAAACCATTGGCGACTAATGCAATGCTGTCATTCCAAAGTTTAAAAAAGCCACCCACATTTCCTTTAAGTAAAAAATCGCCGGCTTTATAACCCATAAAACTTAACTCTCCCAACATGTTATAACGAAAACGCTGTCCACGTTGTTTTGATAAAATTCCTCCAACTTTAGTAGAAGATTTGAAATCAAGGTTCAGCATATTATCTTTGGTGTAAACATACCGTTGAATTTCATTCTCCAGATAAGCTGTCAATCCAAATTTCATCCACTTGTTGAATTCCTCCTCCATACTTATCGACAGATTATTGGTAATTGTTTGCAATGATGTAGAATCATTCGTTTGTGTACCAACTCCGTAGGTATTCTGATAAAATGTTTTCTCCACACTGTTCTCATAGTAACGTTTCCGTACATCATCGTATTTAAACGTATGTCCAAATCGTGTTACGGGAACATAATCCCTTCGGACAGAATCTGAATTTATGCGCACAGGCCGTTCAAAACCAATGCTATATTGATGATTATAATACAAAACATTCTGGATAAAATTAGATTGACCTGCTATATTTGTTTGCATAACCAATGGAGACAAGTCGGTTAAGATATCTGCAGAAGTTTCAAGTCCACCATTTTCCTGATTCTTCATGCTGTTAGTTGCCAACAACGCTTTTGCAGTATAATGTTTACCATCGTAACTACCGAATAATGAGCCGGAAAAACGCGAAACTGCCATATTCATATATTCACCCGGTGAGCTCAGGTAATCGATAGTAGTACCGATATTCAGTTTTTTGTTAGCATTTCCGGTAAACAAAAATTTGAAATTATCTTCTTTCCTATTCAAACTTCCACCCGTAATATAATTCAGGTTGCTGAAAGGTGTTTTCGTATTGTAAAATGTAACATGTTGCACATTCATTAAATACGGATAATACGCATCTGAAAAAATGAAATCTGTTTTTTCAGGACGGTCAAAATACAATTTGGACTGAATCGGTGAACCTAAATTTCCATTAAATGAATTAGCAATACTGAATCGGTCTATTGAATTGTCATTCTGATAATTAAGATGCACAGTATCCACAGGAACAGAGTCCACTGTAGCAAACTGCTCTGTAATATGCCATGTCTTCACAAAGCGGTAATCAGGCGAAAGCTGAGAAAAAACAGTTGTAATTACAGTTAAAAACAAAAAACAAAAACCAATCTTTTTCACCGAAGAAATTTTAATGCTTAAACAAATTTCGATATTCAACACCTCATTATAAGGCACTTTTGACACGAGCACAAAGATACATAAATTTATTGTCGAACCAGAATTAAGACACCTAATAAAACCAAAAACGCTTTTTAACTTGTTATTAATTCTAAATAAGTAGCAGTTACAATTAAAAGTCGTATTACTTAAAAGAATATTCAACCACATAGTAGCACAGAGTTATATAGATTAGCTTCGCTGACCGTTGGTTCACATAGTTTTAAAATTATGTTTTCTGGAAAATAAAGCTTGATGTTAAGTAGACATAGTCCAGATAGTTGTCGGGACAAATTGTTTTCTGAAATAATTCGATCATTACTATGTTTTCTATGTATTCTTTTTTAAAAAAACTATGTACAACTATCTTACTATGTGAATTCTATGTGCTTGATTAAATACGACATCATATAATTCTTACTACTTAAACCGTTTATTTGCATCAAAATATTTTTAAATGTAAATTCAATTTTGAATACAAATTCAACTAAATTCAAATCAAAATTTACTTCTGAAAAGATAAAGTGTTCGATTAATTACAATTTGATTATAGTTAATATCAGAGTGTATTTTTATTTAAAATATTTGCAAAAATATTTGATAATAACAAATAAAAAGTCTAAACTTGCAGTGCAATCAAAATGTAAGGTGTAAATCAAATGCTATATTATTATGCTTTAAATCCTGCTAAATAGCTTGTAAGATATAGACTTACTCCTATCAAAATGATTATTGCTTCATCTGAAATTAACGCCAATCATTAAACCAACTCAGGAGTATGATGAATTACTCGTACAATCCGGATGGTTTGAAATTAATCTATTTGATATGAACATTGAAAAACTAATGCAATCGCTTGAGGCAAAACACCCGGGCGAAAAAGAGTATTTACAGGCAGTGCGCGAAGTATTAAACACCATTGAAGAGACTTATAACGAACATCCCGAATTTGAGAAGGCAAAAATTGCCGAACGATTGGTTGAGCCCGATCGTATTTTTACGTTTAAAGTTCCGTGGGTTGACGACCGTGGCGAAGTTCAGATAAATCTGGGCTATCGTATTCAGTTCAACAACGCCATTGGACCATACAAAGGCGGTTTACGCTTCCACCCGTCGGTCAATCTTTCCATTTTGAAATTCTTAGGCTTCGAACAAATCTTCAAAAATGCACTCACAACACTTCCAATGGGTGGTGCCAAAGGTGGATCGGATTTTAACCCGAAAGGAAAATCGGATGCGGAAGTGATGAGCTTCTGTCAGGCTTTTATGTTGGAACTTTGGCGTCATATCGGTCCGGAAACCGATGTTCCTGCCGGTGATATTGGCGTTGGAGGTCGAGAGATAGGTTATTTATATGGCATGTACCGTAAACTTGCCCGCGAAAACACAGGCGTTCTGACAGGAAAAAACCTTGAATTTGGTGGTTCGCTTATTCGTCCGGAGGCAACCGGTTTTGGAGGATTATACTTTGTAAAACAAATGCTGGAAACCGCCGGAATGCATATTAAAGGGAAGACCATAGCTATTTCCGGCTTCGGGAATGTAGCCTGGGGCGCAGCTACAAAAGCTGCTGAAATGGGAGCCAAAGTGGTTTCAATTTCAGGACCCGATGGATATATTTACGACGAAAACGGAATTACAGGCGAAAAAATTGATTATTTACTCAACCTGAGAGCAACCTGTAACGATATTGTATCGCCTTATGCTGAAAAATTCGGAGCTAAATTCGTACCTGACCGTCGTCCATGGGAACTGAAAGTAGATATTGCATTGCCTTGTGCCACCCAAAACGAATTAAACGAAGAAGATGCCAAGCAGCTGATTAGTAACGGTGTAATATGTGTCAGTGAAATATCGAATATGGGTTGTACACCGGAGGCCATTGAACAGTTTTTGAAACATAAAGTCATGTACGGTCCGGGTAAAGCGGTGAATGCTGGCGGTGTAGCAACTTCCGGACTGGAAATGACTCAGAATGCCATGCACATTTCGTGGATAGCCGAAGAAGTAGATGCGAGATTACAGCAAATTATGCGTGAGATTCATGCCCAATGCGTTGAAAATGGACGCGAACCGGACGGTTATATCAATTACATGAAAGGTGCAAATGTTGCCGGATTCCTGAAAGTAGCCAAAGCCATATTGGCGCAGGGCGTACTTTGACCAGTTGATAATTAATAATTGATAATTGATAATTGATAATTGATAATTGATAATTGACAATTGACGATTAGTTAAATATTAGAAAGAGAAAATTCTGTAGAAAACAATATTTACTCTTTTCTTAATACAGACAAGTCACGACTTGTTCCTAAGGGAAAACAAAACATTTTTCTATCTTTCCTATTTTAAAGCTGTTTAAAAATCGTCGATTTTTATGTAAGTTTGCACTCCCAAATATTTATCAATTATCAATTATCAATTATCAACTATTATGCTCAACTTACTCAACCAGCACCGCACCATTCGAAAATATACCGAACAAGTCATTGCTCCCGAACTACTTGACGAATTGCTTACAACCGCTTTCCGCGCTTCAAACACCGGAAATATGCAGGCTTATAGTGTAGTAGTAACGACTGATCCGGACATCAAGCAACAACTTTCGCCGGCACATTTTAATCAACCAATGATTAAACAAGCACCCGTTGTATTGACCTTTTGTGCAGATTACAACCTATTCAGCAAATGGTGCGAGCAACGCCAGGCCGAACCGGGTTACGATAACTTTCAATCATTTATGGCAACTGCTATTGACACCTTGCTTGCTGCACAAACCTTTTGCATTGCAGCCGAAAGTGTAGGCTTGGGCATTTGTTACCTGGGAACTACCACTTACAATGCGCAGGAAATTATCGAGGCACTTAAATTGCCAAAACTGGTTGTTCCTGTTACAACCATAACGCTAGGTTATCCGGCTGATATACCTGAACAAACCGACAGGTTACCATTGGAAGCAATTGTTCACCGCGAAACTTACAAAAACTTCACTCCTACTGATATTGACCGCATTTATGCCGAAAAAGAAAGCAGCGATTTCTACAAACAATTTGTTGCCGAAAACAAGAAAGAAACATTGCCACAAGTATTTACAGATGTTCGTTACACCAAAAAAAACAACGAATTCTTTTCTGAAAAATTTTTGGAAGCATTAAAAATGCAGGGATTCTTAAAATAAATATTTTCAGAAACGCAAAAGCGACCGATTCACTCAAGAACCGGTCGTTTTTGTTTCGTTACTAGGGGCGCGACTTGAAGTATATACTGAGGGCGCGACTTGAAGAGGCTGTGTAAAAACTCAATTAGATTATTGATAAAGCAGAAATAGTTTGATTTATATTTCCACAACTGCCTTAAATTTTGTATCTTTATGACATAATAAAAGAGTAGTAAAATGGCAATCAGGGATATAAATAGATATCAGATGGTTCTGGAGAATCAATTAGAGGATTGGGTTTCTCCAGACAATCCAGTAAGATTTATCAGTGCGTTAGTGCTAAAGTTCTATAACGAGAAACCTCTATTCCAAAACGAAAAAGGCCATAAAAAGACAGGACGTCGAGCTTATAACCCTGCAGCCATGTTGATGCTTTTTCTATATGGTTATTTAAATCGCATGAATAGCAGTCGCCGTTTGGAGGCAGAAACATATAGAAATATGGAGGTAATCTGGCTTCTAGGGAATGATAGACCTGATCACAAAAGAATCTCTGATTTCCGAAAAGATAATGGAAAGTTGATTTCTTCTATGGCTAAAGAGTTTCGTTTATTTCTTAAAAATGAAGGTTTTATAAGTGGTTCGATCCAAGCATTCGATGGAACCAAAGTAAAAGCTTTAGCCAAGAAAGATTCTATCAATTTGAACGAGGTAAAGAAACGTATCTTTGAAATGGGAAAGGATTTAGAATCTTATGTCAAACTTTTGGACTCAAATGATTGTAAAGAGAATCAGGAAGACTTGGCTACAGCATCTGAATTAGAAGTCATCCGGCTTAATGCACAAATAGCCAATCTAACAAATCAGCTCAACGAACAAACTCAACTCTTAGCGTTAATGGAGGAAAAAGGTATTAAAGATTATTATTCCAATGATGCAGATGCAAGAAAGATGAAATCTCTTGATGGTTACATCCCTGGTTATAACGTACAAATAGGAGTAGATTCAAAGAACATGATGATTCCCTCTGACTTTGTATCGTTGGACGGTGGCGACCAGAAACTACTGAAACAGAATGTAGAAGCCAGCAAAGAACAAATAGGAATTTATCCCGATACTGCTTTAGCCGATAAAGGATATGCTACTACAGGTGAAATGCTGGACGTTGAAGCAAATGGTTTTACAGAGTGTATTGTAGCAATGCCAGAAACCACAGAAATGAAAAAAGAAGCATTGGGAGTAACTTTTGAATATGACCAAGAATCAGATTGCTTTCACTGTGTAAAAGGAGAAAAGCTTGTCCGCGAATTTGAAAAAATAAAAAATGAAGAGTGTATTACAGTTTATCAAGTAACAAAAAATCCATGCAAAAACTGTTCTTTATTTGGAGTATGCACAAAAGATAAAACCCATGGTAGGCGAGTAGAAGTAAAAAGCAATTTTAAGGAAATGATGGAATTCCGAAGACGATCAAAAACAGAGGAATATATCCAAAAATTTCAGCGAAGAAAAGCCATTATAGAACACGTATTTGGAACAATTAAAACATGGATGGGCAAGATTCCACTCCTACTTACAACAAAAAAGAAAGTTCAGATAGAAGTAGATCTTTACGCAACTTGTTATAATTTGCGTCGCTTGTTCAATATCTGTCCTATGTCAGAATTATTGAATAAGCTTGATAAATATGCAACTCAAGTGGCTTAAAATTAGAAATAGTCTGTTTTCTTTCTAAAAAACAGACTATTTCCGAATAAATAAAAAATAATTTAATATTTAGAGGTTGATTGACTTAAATTCTGATGTGCTGAAATTATATCATGGAGTTTTTACACAGCCTCTTAAAGTTACGAAGCCATTTTTTGGTATGTCGGGCATGGTATTTAACTAACAGAATACAATAATACAAACAATTCCGTACATTTGCTAGCAATAGTTATCAATGATTATGAGTTCAAAATGATAAATTGTAAATTAAGAAATTATGTACAAGGCATTTAAATTGTATTTACAAGCAGAACTGGCTGAGATTGAACAGGCAGGTCTATATAAAAAAGAACGGATTATTGTTTCGCCTCAAGGTGCTGTAATACGTGTGGCCGGTGGACAAGAAGTGCTGAACTTTTGTGCCAATAATTATCTGGGATTGTCCAATCATCCGGCTTTGATAGAAGCTGCTAAAAAGGGCATGGATTCTCATGGTTACGGTGTTTCGTCAGTTCGTTTTATTTGTGGGACGCAGGATATTCACAAGCAACTTGAAGCTTCTATCGCTCGTTTTTTTGGGACGGAAGACACTATTTTGTATGCTGCCTGTTTCGATGCCAACGGGGGTGTTTTTGAACCGTTGTTTATGGAAAACGATGCCATTATTTCGGATGCACTGAACCATGCTTCTATTATCGATGGTGTGCGCCTATCCAAAGCACAACGTTACCGTTATGCAAATGCTGATATGGAAGATTTGGAAAAACAACTAATTGCTGCACAGGCCAAAAGGTTCAGATTAATTGTAACCGATGGTGTTTTTTCGATGGATGGAAACGTAGCTCCGCTGGATAAAATATACGAATTAGCTGAAAAATATAATGCCATGGTCATGGTTGACGAATCACATTCGGCCGGCGTGGTGGGTGAAACGGGCAGAGGTGTGACTGAACGCTATAATCTCCGTGGAAAAATAGAAATTATTACCGGAACGCTTGGTAAAGCTTTTGGTGGTGCTATTGGCGGATTTACCACCGGCAAAAAAGAGATCATTGATTTGCTCCGTCAGCGGTCACGTCCGTATTTGTTTTCCAATTCCATTCCGCCTATGGTGGCTGCTGCCGGAATAAAAATGTTTGAAATGATGGACGAATCCAACGAATTGCAAGAAAAACTTCACACCAATACTGCATATTTTGTGGAACGAATGAAAGCAGTCGGATTCGACATTAAACCAACCGAATCGGCTATTTGTGCCGTGATGCTTTACGATGCAAAATTATCACAAGATGTGGCTGCACGGTTGCTCGACGAAGGAATTTACGTAATTGGATTCTATTTTCCTGTTGTGCCGAAAGGTCAGGCACGCATTCGTGTCCAGATTTCGGCGGCGCATGAACTGGAGCATTTGGATAAATGTATTGCGGCATTCACAAAAGTGGGAAAAGAATTTAATATTATTAGATGATATTAAACTTACAAACTTTTCTATTGATTTAAACGTTGAAAAAGTTGTCAATTAACCAACCACCAGTCAATCTACTAAAAATGAAAGCACTCGTAAAACTTCGTCCCGAAAAAGGGATTTGGATGGTAGATGTACCAATACCACACGTTGGTATTAACGATGTTTTGATCAAAATAAAGAAAACAGCCATTTGCGGTACCGATTTGCATATTTATAAATGGGATGACTGGTCGCAAAGAACTATTAGAACGCCTATGATAATTGGTCACGAGTATGTGGGCGAAATTGTAGATAAAGGCCGAGGTGTAAAGAATATTAAAATTGGCGACAGGGTGACCGGCGAAGGACATATTGCCTGTGGGCATTGCCGTAACTGCCGTCGAGGAAAACTCCACGTGTGCGAAAATACTGTTGGGGTGGGTGTGAACCGTGATGGTGCTTTTGCTGAATATCTGTCGCTTCCGGCAGAAAATGTTGTGCAACTCGATCATCGCATTCCCGACGAAATTGCTTCTATTATGGATCCATTTGGTAATGCCACTCACACGGCGCTTTCTTTTCCTGTGATTGGTGAAGACGTTTTGATAACCGGTGCCGGTTTAATTGGTATTATGGCAACCGCTATTTGTCGATTTGCGGGTGCCCGTTATATAGTGGTGAGTGATTTGAGCGATTATCGCTTGAAAATTGCAAAAAAAATGGGTGCGACGCTTACCGTTAATCCCACCATAGGTGAGACTATTGAAGGCGCAGTTCGTGATTTACGGCTACACGGTTTTGATATCGGCCTTGAAATGTCCGGTTCGCCTATTGCATTCGAAAGCATGATTGAAAATATGTACAATGGTTCAAAGATTGCCTTACTTGGCATTTTGCCGAATACTACTACCGTTCAATGGGATAAAATTATTTTCAAGGCATTGACATTGAAAGGGATTTTCGGTCGTGAAATGTGGGAAACGTGGTATCAGATGGAGCAAATGCTGATAACCGGTATTGACCTCACGCCGGTTATTACCCATAGATTTCCAATCAACGATTTTCAAAAAGGTTTTGATGTGATGGAAAGTGGCGAATGCGGAAAAGTAATTCTGAATTGGTAATTCTATATCCTAAACTATTAAGCAGAGAGTCACTCAGAATAAAACTAATTTTCTGAGTGACTCTCTTTGTTATCTTCAATAATCATACGAGATAACAATGACTATTGGTTATAATTACTTTTAATCAATTTTGTTCTTACTAAAGATGACTCAAATTGGTGTAAATTAGCGTGTAAGTAGGAGAAAAGATGGTAGGAAAATTTGGAAAATTCAAATTAACGTAAAACTGGTAATTACAAAGTTGTTACAAAACTAAAAAATAAGGTATCTTTACACGTTTATTTACAAGCACATTATTTTTTTTATTTATTCCGGCACTCTTCATGAAATTAAATTATAAAATAAATAATATCAGATACTTAACAGCAGAAAAATTGACGTTTGTTTATATGCTGATCACTTCACTCATCATCTTATTTACCAATAATGGAACTATTGTTGGCAATGAATTGTTGAGGGCGAGATTAATTATTTCATGTATAATTATTTCGATGGCCTTTTTAAACAGCTATTTAGATTGGTGGATTATCCGAATATCACGTGTTGTATTTCTTGGGGTTCTGCTTTCCTATTGGTATCCCGAAACGTATGAGATAAACAGGGTGCTTCCTAATTTTGATTATCTTTTGGCTAATTTTGAACAGTACTTATTTGGTTTCCAACCAGCACTTGTTTTCTCTAAATGTTGTAATCAGCACTGGTTTAGCGAATTGATGAATATGGCTTATTTTTCATATTATCCATTGATAATTGGAACCGGTTTGTATTTTTATTTTACGAATTCAAAGTATTTTGGATTGTTCTTTTTTACGATACTTTTTTCGTTTTATTCCTATTATACTATTTACGTTCTGTTTCCAACAGCAGGTCCGCAGTATTATTATTATGCCATTGGAATAAATAAGGTGGCTTCGGGGATTTTTCCTGATGTGCTAAATTATTTTAATTATAATCAGACCTTATTGCCGCACCCAAGTAGTTCAGGATTCTTTTTCCAACTGGTTGAAAAGTCACAACTACTCGGTGAGCGTCCCACTGCTGCTTTTCCAAGTTCGCATGTTGGAATTTCCACTGTTATCATGATTATGATTGCTCGCTATAAAAGATATTTTGTTTTTGCCTTATTATTACCTGTATATCTTTTATTGGTAGCTTCTACGGTGTATATTCAGGCGCATTATTTGATTGATGTTGTTATGGGATTAGTTACTGCTTTTATTTTTTGCTTTTCGAGTATTGCCATTTACAAAAAGATAAATCAACCGATATTGTTTCGTTATGTCAGGGCGTGAGAGATGTTGATCTAAGAAAAAATAAATTGAAAATGTTGGTTAATACATTGGATATTTCGGGTATGCCCCATCTAAAAAAACGGTTTCCAAACAATAAATTAAAATACTTTTGATATCTAAAAAACAGATAACAACTTACACATGCAACAAGAAAATAAAACATTGTGGTACGATAACTTAAGGGTAATAGCTACTATTGGCGTTATTGGCATCCATGTTTCGTCCGATTATACACCCTCATCGGGCAGTATTTCTGATTATTATTTCTGGGTTGGAAACATTTTCGACAGTGTCTCGCGCTTTGCTGTTCCAATTTTCGTCATGCTATCTGGGGCATTGTTATTATCTAAAGAATACAGCATCGGTGTATTCCTAAAAAAGAGATTATTTCGACTAATATTACCTTTTGTTTTTTGGAGCACAGTTTATATTTGCAATTCCCTTTTAGTCGATTTTGAAAGTGGTCTCCGTCCGGGTTTTTATGAGATTGCCAGAAATGTGTTTATTCAGTTTCGTGACGGCAGTTCCTTACATCTCTGGTATATCTACATGATTATCGGGTTGTATTTGTTTATCCCCATTATTGGCAAATGGGTGCGGAATGCCACAGAAAAAGAAATGATTTACTTTCTCGGCATTTGGCTTGCCGTAATGATAATCGACCAACCTGTAATTGATAAAATAAAACCTGAAATTGACATGCGGTATTTCAGTGGTTACTTAGGTTATCTGGTATTAGGTCATTACCTGAAAATAAAAACTTTCGGAGATAGAACCAACCTTATTGCGGTCATTTTGATTACTATAGGGATTTTATCGACTATCTTGGGAACTTTTCTGGTGCATCATTACACCAATAAATATGTTTCTACCTTTTACGAACCGCTGTCACCAAACATCCTGTTGTTTGCCACGGGTCTCTTTCTATCGTTTAAAAATAAGGATATCAGCTTTCGACCACTTGCAGTTATTCGTAATTTTCTAAGCAAATACAGCTATGGAATCTTTCTGGTACATGTATTAGTGCTCAATATACTTCGTAATTATAATATTCAATGGAATTTTATAAATCCAATTATGGGAATTCCGGTTACAGTATTGCTTTGTTTATCCATTTCAGCGGGAATTATTTTTATAGTCAACAAACTGCCTTTGGGTAAATATATTTCGGGATAATTCCGAACAGTTCCAATATAAAATTGTTCGATACTTAAAATACAAAACATGTCACACGATCATCACAATCATAATCACCACGACCACCATCATTCCGATGTCAAGAATATCAAAACAGCATTCCTGCTGAATTTATTTTTCACCCTGATTGAAATTATAGGTGGTTTTTTAACTAATAGTATTGCCATCATTTCCGATGCTATTCACGACTTTGGAGATTGTTTGTCGCTCGGGCTGGCATTGTATTTCCAAAAGGTAGCAATAAAAGGTAGTGACACCTCCTACTCTTATGGTTATAAACGCTTTTCGTTGCTGGGAGCCGTAATCAACTCCATTGTACTGGTAACAGGAAGTGTTCTGATACTTTCGGCTGCGATTCCACGCCTTTTTCACCCTGTTGCATCCAATCCAGAAGGAATGTTTTTATTGGCCATTTTAGGGGTGCTGGTCAATGGTGCTGCTGTTTTCCGTCTAAAAAAAGGGAACTCAATAAACGAAAAAGTTGTATCGCTACATTTACTCGAAGATGTTTTGGGTTGGCTGGCCATTTTAATCGGCTCTGTAGTTATGCACTTTTTCGACGTGCCCGTTCTCGACCCGATTATGTCAGTTGGTATTGCCTGCTTTGTGTTGTTTAATGTATTTAAAAATATTCGGCAAAGTTTACGCATTATCCTGCAGGGTATTCCTATAGAAGTTGATATTACAGCCATTTCAGAACATCTTCAACAATTTGAAGGAGTAGATAATGTTCATGATTTGCACGTTTGGTCGGTGGATGGTAATTACAACGTATTGACAGTTCATGTAGTATTGAATAATTCGCAGAACATGGAAAAACTGGCTGAATTAAAAGCACAAATTAGAGATTCATTGCAGGAAAAAGGAATTCAGCATGCAACAATAGAGTTCGAAACGGTCGATGAACGATGCAGTTTTGAGAAATGCTGTGAGTAAAAAAAGTTATGCCGATTGTACAATATTGTTTGTGCAATCGGCATTAAATGTATAATTTTAGTTTGAAAAGTTTGAAAGTCCATCTAAACCACTCTCCTTGAAGAGAATGGCGTAGGGTGAGTTTACTTTATATTTTTGTTTTTGAATGAAGAAACATCAATTACTTCCTGATTATCATTGTCGAAAGTAACAAATACACTGTCACCTAGGTTTGTAAGTGGAAAATCGTTAGAAACCTGCGAAGAACCAATAAAGATTTTCGGAAAGTTTCTCAATGTGAAATAATAGTAAGTATTTCCGTTTTTTACATCGCCGTTTATACGTGTAATAATTGATTTTATGACGTTTTTCTCTGTCTTGCTTTTCGTTGCAATTTTGTTTCCACTCTGGTTGAAGGCATTTTTATATGCCATTAATGCTTCGCGCAACGTATTACCCACTCCCACAATGGTATAATCTTCAATGGCTACCATGGCGTACATTTTTACCAGACCGCCGTTATCTTTCAGCGTCATTACGTAAGTTGGTATGTTGTTGATGTTGTATGGAATAGGAGAGGAGGCCGAAAAACCTTTTTCCTGTACTTTTCCTTTGGCTGAGTTTTGGGCAGCGTATTCGGTAGCGCCACTTTGTTTGTACCAAACGGCTTTTTTAGTGCGCGTATTCACAAGCATAAATCCTACGGTCGATTCGTCCGCACCAACTGAAGTCAGACCAGTGTACCAATAAGCGTTATTATCTTCGCCATAGACCATCGATACTTTTTCAGTAATTTTCAATTTACCTTCGTTAGAGAAATTCCAATAGCCTTTCACATATTCACCCCAGTCGTTGAGTTGGTTTTCAATAAATTCGCCCGGTTGAATGCGATCCACCCACGCAGGTGTATTGGCAATGGAATAGTCTTTTATTTCACCTGTTTGGGCGTTGACTATCACCACACCTTGTGCTTCTTCACCGTTGAAACCAATGGTTTTGCGGTATTTTGTTACCACCCAGTAAGGCGTTCCTGCATCGTCAATTTCAAAAGAATAATCGGTCAAGCCCACATTCCAGTATCCGTGGAAATATAAATAACGTTCTAGATTATCAAAGAAATATGCTTCCGATTGATATTTGATATATACTTTTTTGCCACCGATTTCCTGTACCAGTTTTACGTCACGTTCGTTACAGGCATTTACCATAACGTAACCGTTGGTTCCCTGCATGTTTTTTTGCCATTTAAAGAAACCTGAGTGTAGGAGTGGAGCCACCCAATATAAATCGTTATTTACTTTTTGGATATTAAAAGTTCCAAGTGTTACCTGACTTCCTAGTGCGGATTGAGAACCCAGCACTTTGTCGCCGAGCAATTGTGCCAAAGACTGATCCACCACCCGTATTTTATCAATGGAAATGGGCAACATATGGCTCGAAATATTCGATTCAGTTTCCACTTTTCCAATCAAATTGCGGTATTTATCCGTGTGAAGCACAGCCCAACTGGTAATGGCTGGAACAATAGTAATGTAAACGGCTAAAACTGCCAGTAAGATAAATGATACTTTCCCAGGTTTGCCAATTTTTATGGAAGGTGAATTGTTTTGGCTTTGAATAACCGAAAACGGATTGTTCAGTACTACCCAAATACCGATTAAAACCATAAGCAGGAGAGCATAACCCGTAAAACCAAAATTGACAGTCGGCATATACATATAAACCAACACAAGGCCGACTATCAATACTAAAAATAAATTTCTGAGCTTTTTCATTTAGAATAGAACTTTTTATTTGTTGAAGGGCGCAAAGATACAATCCAAATTTCAACTAACCATGGTTTGTCAAATATTAAATTAAATCTGCAGTCTTACTTGTTCAATAGCCAGATACTGAAATTTAATAAAGTAGCAAATAAAACCCAACATAAATAGGGAATCAATAGGAATGCTGCAGTCTTATTTACTCTGTGAAAAGCAATAATAGTGAAGGAAATAGCTATAACCATAGCTACAATTTCACAATAGGCTATTCCAAGTAAATGCAAATTGAAAAACAGGAACGACCAGCAGAGGTTTAGTACAAACTGAACGCCAAAAAGCTGCAAGGCTCTTTTCCGACCTTCGTGAGGAGTGTGCCATACAAGCGCAAATGCAACTCCCATTATTATATATAACACTGTCCACACTGGACCAAAAATCCAATTTGGCGGATTGAAGAATGGTTTGTTCAGAAACTGATACCAATTGGCGATGGAATCAATGGTGCTGAAACCGCTTGCAGTGCCGAGTGCCAGACATAGTATAGCACTGAAAATAATTTTGTTAGTCAGTGATTGCATGTGTTATTTTTTGAGTGATGGTTCAAATGTTTTTTATCTCAATAATTGAAAATAACTTTTTAATTTTTATGAACAAACAGTTTTCACGCTATCTAACAAAATATTGACTTTCCAATATCTAATGCAATATATCTGTCATAAGTTCGCCACTTTCTAATGCTTCAAAATGATGTTTATGATGCTATATTATATGGTAGATTGCACGTTTTGTCAACATAATGTTCTTTCTCTTTGATGTACTTAATTTCTGTACACCAGTTTATCGGAATAATGAGCCTGATTTTTAATTAATAATTTATTAGTAACCCAGCTTACATGGTATTTACCAACTCCGATATATAATTTCAAAAACCATATCGTCGGGTGTGACTTCATTTAAGTTTTTCGGAGTGGCAAAGAATTTCCAGGCTTCGTCGAGTGAGATTGGTAGTAATTGTTCTTGTTTGAGTTTTTTCATTAGACTTTAATAAATATTCAGATTCTATTCTTATTTAATACGTAACAAAATTAGGTTATATAATGTTTTTCAAGCCAATTACCGAAATTTTTCTTTAATTCATTATCAAAAAATTCTTCTAACTCAACAGAAAGTAGTAATTTTGCGGTCTCTAAGAAATTTCGATAACAAACTATATTATGGCAGAAAAAAAATTGAATTTATTGGCTGATTTTCCATCGGTTAGCACACAGCAATGGATGGATAAAATCACAGCCGACCTCAAAGGAACTGACTTCAACAAGAAGCTCGTTTGGAAAACCAACGAAGGCTTCAACGTGTTGCCTTTCTATCGGGCAGAAGACATTGCAGGCTTGCAAACTAAAGATGCAGCTCCTGGTGTTTTCCCATTCGTACGCGGAACTAAAGCCGATAATGAATGGTATGTTCGTCAGGACATCGTTGTGGAATCAGCTAAAGAAACCAATGCTAAGGCGTTGGACATTTTGTACAAGGGCGTAACTTCTTTGGGTTTCAAACTGAAAAAAGAAGAATTGAGTGCTGATTACATCGCTACTTTGCTCGAAGGCATTGCAGCTGATTGTGTTGAGCTTAACTTCAGTATTTGTGTGAGTGCAGCTGCTAACCTGGCAACTATTTTGACCGACTATTTCAAAACGAAAGAGTACGACGTGAAAAAATTGCAAGGTTCTATCAATTTCGACCCCATCAACCGCATGTTGCAAGTGGGCAAGGAATTGACCAAAGAAGAAGTTACTGCAAAAGCTAAAGCAACAGTTTTTGCTGCTATTGGTTTACCTTTTTACCGGGTGATTGGCGTAAATGCTACTACGTTAAGCAATGGTGGAGCTTATATTGCTCAGGAATTGGGTTACGCATTGGCTTGGGGTAATGAATACCTGTCGTCATTAGTTGAAGCTGGTGTAGACACTTCATTGGCTGCTAAAAAAATTAAATTCAGCTTTGGCGTAAGCGGCAACTACTTTATGGAAATTGCCAAATTCCGAGCTGCACGCTTATTGTGGGCTAACATTGTGGATGCTTACCAACCAGCTTGTAAAGTGGAAGACTGCAAAAGCACCGTAAATGGTATTTGTAAATGTGCAGCTAAAATGCGCATTCACGCTGAGACTTCAACTTTCAATAAAACCATATTTGACGCTAACGTAAACATGCTTCGTACCCAAACCGAGGCTATGAGCGCAACCTTGGGTGGAGTAAATTCACTGACTGTGTTGAGTTACGATTCTATCTACAAACCAGCTGACGATTTTTCAGAACGTATTGCCCGTAACCAACAATTATTATTAAAAGAAGAATGTCATTTCGATAAAGTAGCTGACCCTGCTGCCGGTTCTTATTATATTGAAACATTGACTAACGAAATTGCTGCTCAAGCATGGAAATTATTCCTTGATGTTGAGGATAACGGTGGTTTCTTTGCTGCTGTTAGTTCAGGTTCAGTTCAACAAGCGGTTAAAGCAACAGCTGCTGCCCGTTTGAAAGCCGTTTCAAGCCGTCGCGAAGTATTGTTAGGAACTAACCAATTTCCTAATTTCAACGAAGCTGCTGCAGCTAAAGTACAAATTGTTGAAGCTACTGATTGTGGTTGCTCACATAGCGGAACTGAAAAACTGTTGCCTGTACGTGGTGCTGCCGAATTCGAAGCATTACGTTTTGCAACAGAAGGTGCTGCTAAACGTCCAAAAGCATTTATGTTGACAATTGGTAGCTTGGCTATGCGTTTGGCTCGTGCTCAGTTCTCTTGTAACTTCTTTGCTTGTGCCGGTTATGACGTTGTTGACAACTTAGGTTTCTCAACTGTTGAAGAAGGTGTTGCTGCTGCTCAGGCTGCCGGAGCTGACATTATTGTTCTTTGCTCAAGCGACGATGAATATGCTGAATTAGCTCCTGCTGCATTCAAAACTATCGACGGAAAACAAATTTTCGTAGTAGCCGGTGCTCCTGCTTGCGCTGATGATTTAAAAGCGATTGGTATCGAATACTTTGTAAACGTAAAAACCAACGTGCTTGAGATGCTTCAGAAATTCAATTCAAAATTATTATAAACACCAAGACCCGGAGACACAAAGTAAATGAATAAAGCAGAATTAGATAATATCGGAACTAAAATTGTGGATGCTGCATATAGTGTTCATAAAGAACTAGGCCCCGGTTTATTAGAATCGGTTTATGAATTTTGCTTGATAGAGGAGTTAAAGTCACGGAATTTGACTGTAAACAGTCAAATGAAATTACCAGTTGTTTATAAAGGTAAAATGCTGAATAAAGAATTTGTTATAGACCTTTTGGTTGAAAATGAAATTATCATTGAACTAAAAGCAGTAGAAATAGTACTGCCAGTTCATGAAGTTCAACTTCTTACTTATATGAAACTTGCCGACAAAAAACTCGGATATTTGATTAATTTCAATGTTCCAATAATCAAAGAAGGCATAAAACGTAAAATAAACGGTTACTTTAATTAATTTGTGTCTTAGTGACTCCGTGTTTAAAAAAGAAAGAATATGAAACCAAATTTCAAAAATATTGATATTAAAAGCGTAGCTGCATCTACTGCTCAGCAGGCCGATAGTAGCTGGCTAACTGCGGAATTAATTCCGGTTAAGCCATTTTATACAAAAGAAGATCTTGCCGGCATGGAGCATTTGAACTATGCTGCCGGACTTCCACCCTACTTACGCGGACCTTACTCGGTAATGTACGCTATGCAGCCCTGGACTATCCGTCAATACGCCGGATTCTCAACTGCTGAAGAATCAAATGCATTCTACCGTCGTAATCTGGCTGCTGGTCAAAAAGGTCTTTCGGTAGCATTCGACTTGGCTACACACCGTGGCTACGATGCCGATCACGAACGTGTGGTGGGTGACGTTGGTAAAGCGGGTGTGTCGATCTGCTCGGTTGAAGATATGAAAGTATTGTTCGATGGTATTCCATTGAACAAAATGTCGGTTTCTATGACCATGAACGGTGCTGTACTTCCTATCCTTGCATTTTATATCAATGCCGGTTTGGAGCAAGGTGCTAAACTGGAAGAAATGGCCGGAACTATCCAAAACGATATTTTGAAAGAATTCATGGTGCGTAATACCTATATTTACCCACCAAAATTCTCGATGAAGATTATTGCTGATATTTTTGAGTTTACTTCTCAAAAAATGCCTAAGTTCAACTCTATCTCTATCTCGGGTTACCACATGCAGGAAGCTGGTGCCACTGCCGATATTGAGTTGGCTTATACACTGGCTGATGGACTTGAATATCTTCGTGCCGGAGTAAATGCAGGTATGGATATCGACTCGTTCGCTCCACGTTTGTCATTCTTCTGGGCAATTGGTATGAATCACTTTATGGAAATTGCCAAAATGCGTGCTGCACGTATGTTGTGGGCAAAAATCGTAAAACAATTCAACCCTAAAAACCCAAAATCATTGGCGTTGCGTACACACTCTCAAACTTCAGGTTGGTCATTGACCGAGCAAGATCCGTTCAACAATGTTGGTCGTACTTGTATCGAAGCTATGGCTGCTGCGTTGGGTCACACACAATCGCTTCACACCAATGCATTGGACGAAGCTATCGCATTGCCAACCGATTTCTCGGCTCGTATTGCCCGTAACACACAAATTTATATTCAACAGGAAACTGATATTTGCCGTGAGGTCGATCCATGGGCAGGTTCTTACTATGTTGAGTCTTTGACTAACGAACTGGCTGAAAAAGCCTGGGCGTTGATCGAAGAAGTAGAAAAACTAGGTGGTATGGCTGCTGCTATCGAAACCGGTGTTCCAAAAATGCGTATCGAAGAAGCTTCTGCACGTACACAAGCTCGTATCGACTCAGGAAGTCAGGTAATTGTGGGTGTAAACCAATTCCGTTTGGAAAAAGAAGATCCAATTGATATTTTGGAAGTGGACAACACAGCGGTTCGTATTCAACAAATCGAACGTTTGAAGGAATTGCGTGCTAACCGCGACGAAGCTGCTGTTCAAGCTGCTTTGGCTGCCATTACCGAATGTGCTAAAACCGGAAACGGGAACTTGCTAGAACTTGCCGTTGAAGCAGCTCATCTTCGTGCTTCATTAGGTGAAATATCAGATTCCTGCGAAGCAATTGCAGGTCGTTATAAAGCAACTATCAGAACAATTTCAGGCGTGTATTCATCAGAAACTAAAAACGATGCAAACTTTCAGAAAGCTTGCGAGTTAACAGAGAAATTTGCCAAAAAAGAAGGACGTCGTCCTCGTATCATGATTGCTAAAATGGGTCAGGATGGTCACGATCGTGGTGCGAAAGTAGTAGCTACTGGTTATGCCGACTGCGGTTTCGACGTGGATATGGGACCCTTGTTCCAGACTCCTGCCGAAGCAGCTAAGCAAGCTGTAGAAAACGACGTTCATATCATGGGTGTTTCTTCATTGGCAGCTGGTCATAAAACATTGGTTCCACAAGTAATTGCTGAACTGAAAGCATTAGGACGCGAAGATATTATCGTTATTGCAGGTGGAGTTATCCCGGCGCAAGACTACGATTATCTGTACAAAGCCGGAGTAGCAGCCATCTTTGGCCCTGGTAGCCCGGTGGCGAAAGCAGCGGTTACTATTATGGAAATTTTATTGGAGGAATAATATCTGATTCGGGGTGTGACTTAAAGTCGCGCCCCGAATAATCAAATGCAAAAACGGACTTACCTTATAAGAGGTAAGTCCGTTTTTTTTTTGGATGACCGAATTCCGATTCCGCCAAATATTATCGCTTGTGTTTATGAAGCTTTCAATCTACAATATCACTTAAAAAGTTTTACCCGCATTTTTTACCAAATATACCGTATTAGGTGGTGACGATAATACCATAGGCGTACTTTCAAATTTTAGGGTTTGCAGCTGCACACCATTAACAGTATAAAGTGTTAGCTTTTCGCCTGCTCTATATTAATTTTATTACGCTGGAAATAGCTAATTGCAGCTTTGTAGGCTATGACTGCGGCAATAGTTGGAACGAAGACATTGGTGACGGAAATATCACCTATGAAAGCATACAAGCCAAGAGTTGGTGGTGTCTCATTCAAGCAATAGATTAATTTGAGACCGGAGCAATTATAAAAAACATGATCTCCTATTTTAGTCACCGAATTGCCAAGGGTTAAACTGCTTATTTTAGAGCAACCATTGAAAGCATCCCTTCCTATAGAAGTCACAGAATTGGGTATTGTTAAACTTCCGGTTAAGTTGCTGCACCCCATAAAGGCGCCATATTCTATTGATATCAGAGTTGTAGGTAAAGCGATGGATTTAAGTGAGGTTTTGCCACCAGTGAAGGTGTTGTAAAATGAAAAGGTTGGCATTTCGCTGGCGGGATAGGAAGTTGAAGAAGTACCTGCAGTACCAGCGGTTCCTTTATAAGCCAAAATATATACGCCACTAATATCCAATACGGCGAGCTTGGGCATTTTGTCACGTATGGTTTTTATATCGCGTGCATCGATATTACCTGTTACGGTAAGGTTGGTTACTGTGCTTAGATAAACAGAAGCTAGAGTGGATAATGTGCCGGCTTTGGTTAAATTGACTGTTTGGGAAACTTTCGTCGTTGCCTTAAGGTTAAAAAGTGCGTTGACGATAAGAGATAATTGCTTTTTCATAGGTAAATAATCTTTTAATAAGTTGTCACATGGAACTCACTTGACTACATTTTCATTACGGTTAGGTGTTTGTAAAACAAGTTCATTTCATGATTGTTTATTAGTGTTTTCCTGACTGCTCCCCAGATTTAGTGTTAGACATTCAAAAAAATCGTGGGAACTGTTTGAATTACTTGGAAATAAAATATCAAAATGCTTATCGTTAGTTAGAATTTAAAGAGAATTTTTAACCAATTTTCGCTACTATCGACATTGAAATTCTTTGAAGTACAAATATAAGAAATTTGTCTTAAATACAGAATTATAATAAAAATAAAATTTAAATTTAACAATACTATATGAAAACGGATTTAACTTGATTGGGGTTGAATTTATTATTTCTATAATCTACCAAACTAAATTGATAATTTTAGTTGAATAGGCTATATTTGCAGAATGATATTAGTGCTTAAAATTCAGCTACATAAAAAATTTAACAGAAAATAAGTATGAAAAATTTATTTTTAGTAGGTTTTTTATTTGTCGCACCATTAATAATATCTGCGCAGGGAGTTTCTGATAGTCTGTTGCATGAAGTTGTTGTAGGACGAAACTTTAAAACAAATTCCGACATAAAAGCAATTGAATGCGTATTTTCTGACAACATTTATTCATGGTATATCGATGATTCTACACAAGTTCTAACACTTCAGCTAAGAGGGATACGAGGCAACGATGGTACTGACTTGAATCAAACCGGTGAAATTGTTTCATATGATTTGATTCAACGAAAAATTAAATGGCAAAGCTATATTAATTATCAGAACTCAAATCTGGATTTGTACAATAACGTACTCATTAAAACTACCAATGGTCGGAGTAGTCGTCTAAATATTGAAAATGGAGAAAACCTGTGGCAAGCCCGAAATACTATCTATTATGCCAATTCGGCTTTGGGAATAGGAGTTGGATATAGGTGTAATTCGTTTGATGATTTTAGCAATAAACTTGAAGGGATAGATATGAATACAGGTAAGGTTCTCTGGAAAAGGAAGCTTAACCGAAATTATGGCATGAATGATATTTCAGCCATGAATGATTCTGTTATACTAATTATAGCCGATGGTGTTCATGCCATTAATCTGAGAACAGGAGCTGGTTGGGATTACAATGCCAAGACCTGTAAGAGAGATTATTCGTTAATCGTGCTGGCTAATGTAATCAGTGTTAGTTTGAGTCTTATATTCTGTACACAGCCCGAAATATATTCCGGTTACGATTTATACACGGACATGGTTTCGAATGTGCTGACAGATAGTTCGGGGGTTTATTTGGCCAATAAATCATCCTTTGTAAAGCTCGACCACAATGGCGTTGCTGTTTGGGAAGCGAAATTGCCATCGGGTTTGACCGGAAAATCAGCTCTGTTTCTGAAGGATAATCAACTTTATATGGTTAACTGGGGTTTTGCATACATGAATGGTGAACTTGTGAATTACGGAAAACCTTTCGTAGCGGCATTTGATAGAAAAACAGGTAATCAAAATTTCCTGCAAACTATCAAATATAGAAAAGAGAAAATTAGTGCATATAACATTCAACAAGATACAATTTTCCTGATGTCCCAAAATAAAATCTTTAAATACTCGCTTAAAAATGGCGATGAGCTTTGGGAGCAGAATTATAAAGATTCTATTGGACAGTTGACCGAGTTTGCAGCAAAGAACATGTATCTCGAAACCGACTCTACTTTCACTGACTTGTATATGTCCGATTCCACAAAGGTTTATGTTTATACCGACAAGAATAATTTACTGGTTCTCAATTGTATGCTTAAGCCTGTTAAAACTAT
>Ga0118677_10004371_pt1 | contig 25817 bp, 19 predicted proteins | sample AliMusrvi5mmetaG_FD_86154 | JGI IMG/M metagenome (GOLD analysis project Ga0118677, IMG submission 86154)
CCGTCAATATGTCCAATGCGGTGACGACGGCTTCGGTTCCTTTTGACCCGGGCGTTGACGTTGTCTCTGTTAACGGCGATTGGATTCCCTGGTGGGCGTGGTCGAACTTCGTGGATCTTCCATACCTGGCCTATCGAATGACCAATAATCCCGTCGGCAGCGGGCTTTACTCGATCACCTTGACGATTCCCCAATACAATTCGCTCGCGCTGACCTACAAGTTCAGCATTAATGGCGTGGACAACGAACTCCCGGCTTATGTGAACCACTTTCGCTATGTCCGCAACCTCGGAAACTACACCCTGCCGTTGGATACTTTCGGCACGGCGGTCCCCGAACCACAACTGGGGCCACTCACGGTCGGAGCGCCGACTGGCGGTTACATCCGGGTCTCCTGGCTGGGGCTGCCTTCGGCCTTTTTGCAGACTTCCACCAACTTGGGCCTCCCGGCCTGGGTCAATCATCTGGAAACCATCGGCTACGGTTCGCCCAGCGGTATCTACTCGACCAATTACCCGATGAGTAGTGGCGCGCTCTTCTTCCGCGTTAATAACCCATAGCCGTACCGGACCGCACCCTTCGCCCGCTGGCTGGAATGCGGGCAAAGAACCGTATCGGACAACAACGAAAGGGCCTGTCGCGAGACAGGCCCTTTTGTCTGTCAGGCCCTTTCGTCTTGCCTGGCTGCAGCAGGTGGACGTAAAGGGGTGTGCGCAGCTCACATTTTGCCAACGTGGTTGGCACGGGTGACTGGAGCGCGGACATTCTTGTCCGCCTTTGCGTGATGGTCAGCCCGAAAACCCACCGGCGGACATTCTTGTCCAATGCCGCTAGGAATTGGCCCCTGGTCTGGAGGGTGCCATGCTCAGAACTGCTGGCACCGTGGAAACGGCGTGAGCACAGTTCCCCCTCACCCCGGCCCTCTCCCCAGGGAGAGGGAGGTGCCAAGCCCGGCTTTCGCATATCGTGCGCACCCGCAGGCTCGTAGCGCGGCCAGCGTGGCTCCCTCTCCTCTGGGGAGAGGGTAGGGGTGAGGGGGAACGGGCCGCCGGACTGACGCTGCCGGCCAAAACGTCTCTGGCACGCGTGAGACCGAGCCTCAAATCCTAGCGGCATTGGACATTCTTGTCCGCTTCGGCAGCTCATTATGGCCCTGTCGTCCCCCGCCGGGTGAGGGCACCGGCCTACATCCCACCGAAACACCGAAACACCGCCATCTTGTAGGCCAGGTGCCCTCACCCGGCGGTCCCATCTCGTCCATAATGAGAATTGCTGCCGCCCTGCGCCGTGAAATCATATGAAATAACGTAACCGTCCGGCGGGGCCGTCTTACGGTGGGGGCTGATGGTGTGGCAGGATGGAGGGGTGAAAAACGACCATCATCGCTAATCCGCACGGCCCGGCGGCATCACACCGACAAAGAGATGGATGGGATTCGTCGCAGCGGGCTCTCGCGGTTTGCCTTCGCCCGAAAGGAAGGACGCCACGGCTTCCGCCGCTCCCGGGTGGCAGGGCCGGCCCGCTTTTGGGGTTTCCCGTTGCCAAACGGGTGAAATCTGGCGCATCCAAAAGTGTCAATAGTGCGAACTTGCTCTTGCTTGTCAAAGATTGAGGGCTGCACACGGGCATTTCAATCTTGCTGGCCGTCCACCCGCTCACTTGCTATTACTCCCGCCATGAACCGCCTCCTCTTCGGCGACAAACTCGGCTGGCTCCGGGACACCAGGGAATTCCCCGACGCCTCCGTTGACCTCGAATACCTCGACCCCCCGTTCAATTCCAACGCCGATTACAACGTCCTCTTCCGCGAAGCCTCCGGCGAAGCCAGCCAGGCCCAGTTCCACGCCTTCACCGACACCTGGACCTGGGCCGACGCCGCCGAGCTTTACAACCACTTCATTGACTCCTGCCCCAACGTCGCCGTCACGGAGATTATGGAAGCCTTTCACAGCTTCCTCAAAAACTCCCCCTTGATGGCCTACCTCGCCATGATGGCCCCGCGCCTCGTCGAACTCCATCGCATCCTCAAGCCCACCGGCAGTCTCTACCTCCACTGCGACCCAACGGCGAGCCACTACTTGAAGTTGCTGCTCGATGGCATTTTCACGCCCGAGAGGTTCCAGAACGAGATCATCTGGAAACGGCATAGCGCACATAGCAGCGCGCAGCGTTACGGGCCGGTGCACGACGTGATTCTGTTCTACAGCAAAGGCAACCATTTTACCTGGACAGGGCCTAGGCTTGGTTACGAGGAAGAATACCTTGACAAGTATTACAAGTACGATGACGGGGACGGGCGACTCTATTGGCGGAATAGCCTCACTGCTGCCGGAACCCGACAAGGTTCATCTGGTAAAGCATGGCGAGGTTATGATCCAGCAAGCCAAGGGGCTCATTGGAAGTTTACCATAGAGAACCTGGAAGTTCTGGATGCAGCGGGGAAAATCTACTGGCCCCCGAAAGGCGGCTGGCCTCAGATCAAAAGGTACCGCGAGGAGCTTAAAGGACTCGCTGTCAGTGATCTTTGGGACGACATCGACAAGATCAACCCAGCGGGGAACGAGCGCCTGGGTTATCCCACTCAAAAGCCCGTGGCCTTGCTTGAGCGCATCATCACCGCCAGCACCAACCCCGGCGAGGTGGTCTTTGATCCTTTTGGCGGCTGCGGCACGACGGTTCACGCAGCCCAAAAGTTGGGGCGCCAGTGGGTCGCCATAGATGTCACGTACCTGGCCATCAATCTGATCAAGCGCCGCCTGCGCGATGCCTTCGGCGAAGAACTGCAATTTGAGGAAAAAGGCCAGCCCACGGATTTCACCAGCGCGCAACGGCTCGCGGTGCTGGACAAGTTCCAGTTCCAGCATTGGGCGCTCTCGCTCATCGACGCCCGCCCCCTCAAGGAAGGCGACGGCAAGGGCGCGGATCGTGGCGTGGATGGCCTGCTGTATTTCTACGACTCCAAGGACGAACGCCGCAAACTCATCGTCCAGGTCAAAGGCGGTGGCGTTAAGCGCAACGACGTGGCCACCCTGCTCGGCGACGTAAACAACCAGAAAGCGGCCGGCGGAATTCTGCTCACCCTCGAAAAACCCACCAAGCCCATGCGCGACGAGGCCGCCGACGCTGGCCGCTACCAGTCCAAGCCCTGGCACGATAAGGACTACCCGACAATCCAGATCCTCACTATCGAAGGCTTGCTGGACAAGACCGAGCGCGTCGATGCCCCCCCACAGGCCAATCCCTTCGCCAAAGCTCAGCGCGAGTCCAAGCCGCAGAAGCAAGCCGACTTGATCTAGCGCGCATCTTCAAACCCAGTTGACCGGCTTGGCTACGTGATACATATTCGTATCACTATGAAAACAGCTACCGTCAGAGATTTGCGAAACCGCTTTACGCGCGTCGCCGCGTGGATTGCCGAGGGCGAGCCGGTGGAGATCACCAAGGCGGGGAAATTGTTTGCCCGCCTCGTGCCACCCGCGTCCGTCAAATCGCCCAAGGTTGTCAAGCCCGACATCATGGCGCAGTTGAAAGCCACCTGGGGCGACCGCATTTTTTCCGCCAGGGAGGTTGCCGAAATGCGCGCGGCGGAATTGGAAGGCGAAGAAGGATGATTGCCTTTCCCGACACGTCGTTTCTGTGCGCGCTGTATGTGCGGCAGGACAACTCGCTGAGGGCAGCGGCGCATTTTCAGAAGATGCCGGAAGCGTTGTCCGTCTCCGGTCTGCTGCTTTACGAATTTCGCCAGAGCGTCCGTTTTCAAGTCTGGCTTCAGGCGCGGGACAAAAGCAGAGGCTATCCCCAAAGCGTGGCGGAAGCGGCGCTCGCCCAACTTCAATCCAATCTGGACACCGGCGCGCTGTTGGTGGTCACTGCCGACTGGCCGGACGTTCACCGGTTGGCCGAAACCCTTTCCAAACGCCACACCATGGCGGGCGGGCACCGCAGCCTGGACGTTCTCCATGTGGCGACGGCGTTGCACCTGGGCGCGCGGGAATTTCTCACCTTCGACGCCAACCAGCGCAAACTGGCCGCCGCCGAAAAATTGAAGGTGAAACCGTAAAGGCCAGCAGGACGTTTACGTCGAGCAGGCGTTTCATGGGAACTCAGCCAGGACGGCTTTGATTTCGGACCACGTGGTGGGCCGGCCACTGCCCCCAACTGGATGCTTGGCCTTGCGTTGGAGGATTCTGACTTTGGCCGGGGGCTTCTCTTTCGGGATGCGCTTCGACCAGCCGCATGATGACGATACGAGGATTGCAAACCCGGGCGGTTTAGGACACTATAGAGCGCATGGTTACACCGCCAACGGCACCCGGCACGGCCACCTCGACCGAACAGGCTCCGAAACGACGGATTCGAATGCTGTTCGTGGACGACGAAGCCGCCGTGCTTAAAATGATCCAGATGGCGCTGCGCCCCATGGCCGGGGAATGGGATACGCATTTTGTCGAGAGCGGCAAAGATGCACTGGCCTTGATGGCGCGCGAGCCATTTGACGTAGTGGTATCCGACATGCGCATGCCGGATATGAACGGCGTGCAATTGCTCAACTACGTCTTGCGGCAATACCCGCGCTCGGTGCGCATCATTCTGTCCGGCTACGTGGAGCTGGAGGACGCGATGAGCTGCGTCGGGGTGGCGCATCAATTCCTTCAAAAACCCTGCAAACTGGTGGACCTGCGCGGATGTCTCCAGCGCGTGGCCGACCTCAATTCCAAGTTGCACCACGAGGGCTTGCGTACGCTTGCCGCCAGCATTCCAAACCTGCCCAGCGTCCCGGCCTTGTATCTGCAGATGCTCGACGCCATTCAATCGCCCAATTCCTCGGCGCAGCGCATCGCTGAAATTGCATCCAAGGATCCGGCCATGACCGCCAAGCTCCTGCAACTCTCCAATTCGGCCTTCTTCGGCTACAGCCACGAGGTCTATTCTGTAACTGAAGCCGTCCAAGTCCTCGGTGTGGGCACCCTCCAGGCCCTCGCGCTCGCGCTCCCTTTGTTCAGCGCCTTTGATCGACGCAAGTGTCCCTCGTTTCCAATCGAGCAGGTGTGGGATCACAGTGCACAGACTGGCGCTCTCGCCCGGCAGATCGCCAGCTCGCTTCGGGGCAACGCGCATCTCGCCGAGCAAGCCTTCGCGGCCGGCTTGCTACACGACATCGGCAAGCTGATCATGGCCGACGGGCTGCCGGACCAATATACTGCCATCCTGGCCACGGCCCGGGCCAAGTCGCGGCCCCTGTTCCAGGTGGAGCATGAGGTCCTGCGCGCCACTCATGCCGACACCGGCGCGTATTTGTTAGCATTGTGGAGCCTGCCCTTTCCTTTGGTGGAAGCGGTCGCGTACCACCATGAGCCGCGGCGCCTGAAAGCCGCCACCTTCGATCTGACGTGCATCGTGCACGTGGCTGATTTCTTGCAGCACGAACAAAGCAAAGAACCCGATATTGTGCCTTCTCCGCTGGATATGGAATACCTGAACGAGGCGGGAGTAGCCCAGCATCTGGACGAATGGCGTGAGGATTTGCGCGCCCACGGAACGAAGTGACAGCGTTGGAGTTCACGCTGACGATCTACCGCCTCACCTATTCCGCCCGGATTCCCTTATCGTGAGCAAGAAGACCCGAATGAGAGAATGTCCGGCCGCAGGACGCCCGATTGAGGCTTTCGAGTGTGCTGAGGGACGGCACACGACCTATGCCTGCCCCGAGTCGTGTCCATTCAATGTGTTCGCGACCGCAAACTATCAGAAGTTCCGGGTCATCGAACACTCAGCCGACGAGAAGTACTTCAAGTGGGTCACGGAGCACGTGGCCGACCGTGCTCAATTCGAAGCGGACATGCGCCGGTTGGTTGGAGACCAGCCAAGCTCAGTATATTTTCATCGTCTTGCGTGGCATGGAGTTTACCGGGTCGGGCCCGGCGGCGAGACGTGCGTCGGAGAATGGGACAAGGCGGGTTTTCCGGGTTTGCTGGCGGACGAACGGATATTGATGCGGAGCCGGATGCGCATGCAGCCGGCGATGCTCGAAGTGCACCGTGTTATCGATGATCAGCGCGTCGAGGTGGTGGATCTGTTGGACCCGGAGCACGGATCTTTCGTGATCGTGGACACCGGCTTCGCCCGCCAGATCGTGCGGTTCGAGGTATATGCCGGGCACGCTTTCCACCTGCCACACTACTCCCGGCTGCTGGGCACTTGTGTGCTGATCCCTAACTTTCATCCTTTGGCCCCGGAAGAGGTCATCCACGAAATCATCCGCCATCTGGGCGGCCCCGAGGATAATGTCGGGCGGCGGGCCTGGCTGGCCGAACATTACGAGAAGTTCGAGCAGGCGCTAATGGCGGTGGCGCTGGCCCGGCGCAGGGCGATGTTTGAGGCGCTCGATGGCCAATTTGGCAAGGCGGTTTATGCCCTGGCACAACCCGCCGCCGAGTGTAAGCAGCAATTGGCGACCGTGCGCGAGATCACCGATGACGCGTTGACCGAATCTGAGCGACAAGAGGGATTCACAGAGGGCCGGGTTTGGTTCGCCGGATCGGCCGATAAGGAGAAGCATCAGATAGGAGAGGGTGCGGTCATTGGCAGGATTCTGCTTGGCCCAACCCACTGGCGTTTGGAGGCCATGGGTGCCGGCCGGTTGGGGCGATTCCGGGAACGCTTCGAACAACTGATGGAGCACCGTGTCACGTTCTCGGGCGAGCGGCGGGATGACCTGGGGGCGCGCCTGCGTATGAACGAGCCGAGGTTTGACTCCGCACTCGTGCCGCCAGCGTTGCTACGGAATACGCCTAAAGTGGAGGTAACGACCAGTCGGGTTGCGGTTCCCATCGGGACGATCCCGGACGATGCCGTGGCCGCTGGTGCCATTTACGATCGCCAGCAGGGAATCCTCGACGAGCCGATCCCCGCCCTGGATAACAAGACCCCCCGCGCCGCCGCATCCGACCCGGCCTTGCGTCCGCAATTGCTCCGGTGGATGAAGTTTTGGATTTCACAGACCGACCGCCGTAACCTGGAAACCGGGCGCAACGATGACACCAACTGGATGGTCCGCGAACTGGGGCTCACTGAGATTCTATTCGAGCCGCCCCCGCCGCGCCCTCGTCAGCCACCAGCGCGTGGCGTGACCGACGAGGATGAGGACGACCTGCCGCCTTACTTGACCTTGCCTGACCCACCCGCGTTGCCGGATAGGCCTTGGAGCAAGGCGGAAGCGGATGAGGTGCTGAGTCGTGCGTTCAGGACTTTCTCGCCCACATGGAACGTGGCCGAATATTACAGTGACCTGCAATACCCTTTGTTTCCCTATTTGGATGACCTGTTGGGCGAGGGGCTGGAAGATCACGAGATCACCTCTTTGTTTCAGGCGGTTTCGTGGATCGTGCTTTGCTATGCTCCCCGCGGGACGCGCCCACCCGAGTTTTTCCCGAAAGACCTAAAGGACAACCTGGACCGCCAGGTGGAAGAAGTTGCCGCTTGGTCGGCGAAGGGAAATGATAAAGCGTTCTCCGACTGGATGGATCAGAGTCGCCAGCCCGAACTCTTGACGAGAGTTTTGGCCCTCACCCTGACCTGGCTCGAAAAGGCCTCGCCCGGACTCCAGGTGCGCGAGGGAGCGAAATCCCTCATAATCGTCGCCCTCGGGGCGGTGGTGGATACCCTCGACGAAGCCGCCCGCTTGGACTGATGGTGATCTCTCAGAGGGTCGCATTCCACGATGCAGCTCTGGAAGCCGCGCCCCGGCAATTTTTCACTCCTCGGCTCCTTCCCTGGCCCGGATATGTCATACAAGCGACGCCGGAGCACCGGCATGCCGCCGGCTTACGCGGTCCGAATGGTCGAAGTCGGCAACATGTTGGCGTTCCGGGCTGCGTATGAAATATCGGGCTGGCCGGGGCACCTGCAAGTACGACCTGCGCAATGGGTGGGAGATCTTAGCTACAAGGGCAAATACTCCGCCCTGATTCCCTTGTTCTCGCAGTGCACGATCGCCACGCTCCGCTCCAAGCCGAAGCGTGGCTTGCCGGCGTAACCCGGGTTGAAGAACCGCGTCCCGCCGATCGTCTCGGAAAAAGGCTTGTGGGTATGGCCGAACACGACCATGTCCGGTCTAGCGCGCGCGATACGGGCTTTGAGCGAGTCGGCCGGAAACTGGGCATTCACAATGTGCTGCACCAGAAACCTGCGGCCGGCTAGTTCAACGAGCTCTGTCTGAGCATACCTAAAGCCTGGATCATCCGTGTTGCCAGCAACCGCCGTCACCGGTGCGATCTGCTCCAATTGGAGAAGGATGGCCGGCAACCCGATGTCGCCCGCGTGGAAAATATGGTCCACGCCGGCAAAGAGGCTTGGGATGCGGGGGTCGAGGTAGTTGTGGGTATCGGAGATGACGCCGATGCGAAACATGAAACGTGAAACGTGATGCGTGAAAGCAGGTAGTAAGGTCAGTCAGCTATGCGGCCCTCACGTTTCAGGCATCACGCATCACGCTTCACGTTTCAAGCCTTCCCCTCCTCGGGCACGGGCGCCTCTTCCCCATCCGGTTCTTCGGCCGTCTCCTTCTCTTTTTCTTCAGCCGGTTCAGCGGCCTCAGACAGCTTGAGTGCGCCGGCAAACAGGCCGGTGAACAAGCCGCCGCTCAGCAACGTGTTGATGAAGAATTGCAGCGTGGATGGGTACCCGCCTGTCCCTTTGGTCAGCGCAATCAGCCACCCCGCCAGGTCTTTGGTGTATTCTGGATTGCCGAAAGGGTTGAAGAGCCACGCGGCGGTGTTCGTGAGGAAATAGAACAAGATGGCCCCCATAATCCCGCCACCCAGCAACCCCAGGAAACGCGAGCGATGGTTAAACCGCGTGCCGAACAGGATGATGAACCCGAAAGCCGCGTAGTTGACCAGTTGCATCACGCTGAAGGACTGGTAGTAGATGTCGAGGATGATATCCGTCACCACCAGCGTTCCCATTGGCAGCCACCATTTGACGTTCCGCGGGAAGAAGGCACCGGCGCAAAAGGCCAGCCCGTAGAAGGCGCTAAAATTGGGAGGGAACAGTTTCGGCCAGCGCGACAATGCCGCGATCAGCATGAAGACATACGGCAACCATTTACTCCACTTTCCGTTCACATTCCCCAGCATACGCTTAAGCGCCGGGATTACAAGCTGAAGTGGGCTGGAGGAATACGTCGGCAACCTCGATCAACCGCCGTGCTCATCCCCGGGGGCGACGTTTAACCGGCCTCAGCACCTTGGGCGGCCGGCCGCGGCGGCCTGCCCGCCAGGGCCGGGAGCCTGTCCGCTGTTGTTGCCGCAACCGGTCGTCAATCTGGCACGAGTCACATAAGACGGAGTAGTGCTTTCGCTTGGCGCCGCAACGGGCGCAGCGACCCAAGGCAAGCTGCTTCAACTGCCAACGGTATTGGCGGGACGGCTTCATCTTTGCCTATCGTCGCAGATGGGGTCGTTGCCGTCAAGTGCGAAATGAAGCGCTCATTCGCCCCCCAGGGCCGATTCATGAAAGGGGCGGGGACGGCCACCACAATACGTGTCAATCTAATGTGAGCCGGAGGGGGGCGTTGGAGTCTGGGGTCATGTTGAAGCGAAGTGGCGAATTAGTCGCTTGGCGCTGTGGTCGAATGGGCGCTTCCGAGTTAGGTGGAGGGGACCTCGAGCCAGAAGTCACAGAGGTTTTCCCAAGTGGTCGGTCGGGAGGGCTGACGTTCCTTGCGGGCGAGTTTAAGGAGCTTGTTCCAGAGGCTTCGAAAGTCGCTGGCGATCCGCTCTGGGTATCTAAAGAGCGTGCGGACCAGGGCCAGCCCCTCTTGCTGGAGGAGCTTGGCCACTTTGCTGAAGCTCATCTCGCGCTCATAAAGGTACAAGGAGGCGGCATTGGCATGCTGTTACCAGACAAAGGTCAGCAGTGCGTTCAATAAGCGGGCCCACACTTCACATTGCACCCGGCACTCATTTTGGCTGGGGAGCACATCCAGCCGCAGGACACTCTTCCACTGCTTAAAGACCAATTCGATTTGCCAGCGTACGCGATACAAGTAACTCAAGGCGGTCCTGGGCAATAACGCCGCAGGAGCATTGGTCAGCAGGATGAGCCAACCGGCCAGCTCCAGCGCCACGGCGGAGGGCAGGCGGCCCTTGGTACGGTATTTTTCCCGCAACTGAGCGCAGCGGCGGTTGGCATTCTCTTGCGGCAAACGGTAAGCGACCAGGCGCAGGGGGCCCAAGCGACTGCTCGGGGTCTGACCTAACTCCACCGCGCTCCACTCCAGACACGACTCGGTGCTGGCCTTGAGGTAGGCGGCCACGTCCAGCGGCTCCGGGTTTCGCTGTCCCGCCGCATCGCGTTCCCAAACGCTGACGCCATGCGGCCACGGGAGTAGGAAATAACCGCCGCGCTCTTGGATGGCCTGCAGACTCTGGGCTTTGTAAAAGCCCTTATCGAAGAGCCCCAGTTCTTCCGGGCCGACCTGTTGGGCCGCCTGGTCCGCTAACCCTTGATCGGAGCAATTGGCGGGCAGCACGGCTAAGGGGTGCAGTTGGCCCTCGCCATATTCATAGCTCAGTAACACCTTCAGACCGGCGGGACCGCCGCCGCCGCCACACCCAGGAAAGATGTGGGCCAAGGCCTCCGCGCAAGCGCAGTGGGTGCTATCGAAAACCCGAACCGCCGCGAAGCGCTGCTGCAGCAAGCGCACCATCACCGAGTCAGTTTTCCAGGTCAGGCTGGTGGCCAAACTCTCCCGGAAGGCCGCCTCAAAGAATCGGACGGCGGCGGGGTTGTAGCGTTGATCGATGGCTTGGCGAGTGACGGTTTGGCTCAGGGCGCTGGCTTGGGCATTGAGGGTCAGTTGCAGGGCACTGCCTTGGCCGATGGCGGAAAGGAGAAACTCGAAGGCCGGGATTTTACCCCGGCGTTTGCACCAGCCGTGTTCTTTGGCCAGTTGTTGAGCCCGGTGGGGTTGGATAAATTGGGTGAGGCGCTGCAGCAGAGTCTGGAAGTTCATCATCTGGGGATATTACCAGAGAGGTGGCATAGGGTCTTAGTCACAAGAGGCTTATCGATAGATGTTTATCGAAGTGGATTTGACACTCCAGGATGGCTTATACGCGATGATTGGGGGGCGGGGGCGGGGTCGAAACCCCTCCGAGCGATTTCACTCGCTCTAATGAGGCTTATCACGCCAATAGACGGCATTTAATAAAACGATCGGACCCGGGTAGGGTTGAAAAACTTAGAAGCACACCTGCAACATTTATTCCGAATAAATGTTGCCGCACCGTTATGATTTGGCACGCGAATACTTCGCTTGACACGTATTGACGAGGCCGTCCCCGCCCCCTGACTAGCGCGCTTTCGAATCCGGCCTGTTCGCCTCCACTCTCTCCATGGGGAACTTCGTTGCCGGGCACCAGATCGAGATGTCGGGAGCTTCTGTCGGGAGCTTCTTGCGCTTCGCCTGCGGGTCGGCAAGACTGCTGTTAGAGCATTTATGATCTCTGCCGTTTGCATTAATCGTGCCCTGCTTATGCTGTGCTGTTGGGGTGGTTGGGCTTGCCTGGTGGCGATGCCCGGGAAGGCTGGCGTGGCCAGCGAGCAACTCCTTAGCAACGGGGATTTCGAGAAGGGAACGGAGGGATGGAATGTGCTTTGGGCGCGCGAGTCTGGCGTCGCTAAAGCAGTCATTGACGACGCCGAGCGCCACGGCGGCGCCCGCGCCCTGCGCATCGAGCATACCGGCCAGCGAGACTGGAGCCTCGCACACTCACTTAACCTGGCAGTCCAGCCCAACGAGATCTACGAGCTGACCGCTTGGGTTCGGGTTCAGGGCGCTGGCAACGTAACGCTCGGCGTTGTCACACGCGACGCTGCCGGCAAGACCCTGGACTGGGCATACGGGGGACGGTCAACGACTGAGACGAAGAATTGGCGGTGCCTGCGCTCGCGCTTCATCATTCCCCCGGCGACCGCAACCATTTGCCCGCGCCTCATCGGCAATGGGCCGGCCACCATCTGGTGCGACGATTTCGTCCTTACGCGGCAGGGGAGCCTAGGGGCGTTGCGTGGGCAGAGCCTGCCGGCTGCGGTGACGATCAGTAATGCGGCCATCCGCGTCACTTTGCAGACCGCGGACGCGACGTTTGCCGTGAGGGATGAGCGGGCAAACCGGACTTGGGTTCAGGGGGCGGCCGGGACGCAACTGGTCGTCCTCGGAGCGAAGGCCGACGGGCGTGCGATGGAATTGAAGCTCCTGGACCCGGTGTCCATGCGCGAGCTGCGGGCAAGAGTGCGACTCGACGCCGAAACGCCCGAGATGGTCGTCGTCCTGCGTGGCGCGGGCGAGATGGACGCCCCGCTCGCCTGGCCTGCGCCGTTCGCTTCTGCCAGGGGACAGTTGCTCATTTTGCCTGTCAACGAAGGAATAAGTTATCCGGCGGACGATGAGTCGCTGCCGGCGATGCACTACTACTTGTATGGTGGCCATGGGCTATGCATGCCATGGTACGGGGCGGTGGAAGCCGACGCTGGCTGGATCGCAATCGTCGAGACGCCGGACGACGCGGCGGTCAGCATTCCCCGACGTGATGGCTTGCTCGGTCTCGTCCCAGAGTGGGAACCACAGAAGCAGCATTTCGGAGCCGAGCGCGTGATCCGCTACGTCTTTTTGGATGGCGGGGGCTATGTCGCCATGGCCAAACGCTATCGCGAGTTTGCGAAGCAGACGGAGCTGCTCAAGACCTTGGACGAGAAGCGCAGGAGTGTCCCCGCCGTGGATCTCCTGGTGGGGGCGGTGAATATTTGGTGCTGGGATCGGGATGCAGCCGCCTGGTGCCGGGAACTGCGGGCCTGCGGGATCGACCGTATCCTTTGGAGCAACGCCCTGCCGCCGGACCAAATCAAGGCCCTGAACGACCTGGGCGTCCTGACCAGCCGCTACGACATCTACCAGGACGCCATGGACCCGGCGAACTTCCCGCAGCTCCGGTGGACTCATCCCGACTGGACGAGCGAAGCATGGACGAACGACGACTTGATGATCGAGGCGGACGGGCAATGGGTGCGTGGCTGGGAGGTGGAGACGAAGGATGGGAAGATGGTGCCATGCGGCACGCTCTGCGACCGGCAGGCGGTGGCCTATGCGATGCAGCGCATTCCGGCTGACCTGGCGACTCACCCCTATCGCAGCCGATTCATTGACACGACCACCGCCAGCCCCTGGCGCGAATGTTATCACCCAAAGCACCCCATGACACGCACCGAGAGCAAGCACTTCAAGATGGACCTGCTCCAATACATCAGTGAAGGCTGCGGCCTCGTCTGCGGGAGCGAGACGGGCCACGATGCGGCCGTGCCGTTCGTCCATTATTTCGAAGGAATGCTCAGTCTCGGGCCCTACCGCGTCCCCGACGCGGGCCGAGCTATGCTGCGGGCCTGGGACGAGGTTCCGGAGCCGGTAGCCAAGTTCCAGACCGGACACCTGTATCGGCTACCGCTTTGGGAATTGGTCTATCATGACTGCGTGGTGGCCCAGTGGTATTGGGGTGACTACAACAACAAGCTGCCCAAGCTCTGGGATCGACGGGATCTCTGGAATGCGCTTTATGGCACGCCGCCGATGTTCATGTTTAATCGCCAGGTCTGGGCAGCGAACAAGGACCGTTTTGTTAAGAGCTACCATACGGCGACGGAAGTGTCCCGGGCGGCGGGCTATTCCCAGATGCTTTCCCACGAGTGGCTGACGCCCGACCACGCCATCCAGCGAACGCTCTTTGCCAACGGCGTAGTGGTAACCGTCAACTTCGGCGACACGCCCTGGTCGCCGCCCGGCGGCAAGAGCCTCCCATCGCTGGAGTGCCGCATCGAGGGGACCAAGCGGCCATGAGTCAGACGTGAGCCAACTTCTGCAACTGAGGCTCCAGCGGCGTCTCCTAAAATAGGGCGATCATCCGCCGCCCGACCCGCCCCATACCGGCCCGCCTCTTACGGTCGCGCACATCCAGAGTGCCCCTCCAGCCTTTACGGTGGCCCCAACTGGAATACGCGATAGAAGCGCTGAGGTGCGGTGGTTGGGGGTGAAGAGGTAGCGGGCGGTCCGGCGTCGAGCCAGTTGAAGATTCCGGTGTTGGTAGCCACAGCGAAACCGGGTGAGGCCGTCCAGGTCAGGAGTTGAGGCGAGTATTCGACCTGGTAAAAGCGACTGGCAGCGGCATTCCACGACAGGTCGAAGCCGCTTAGTGCGGAAACCGGCTGGAGGTTGAGCGACAGGAAGGGCAGGGCGATAAAGCCGGCGCGTTGCAGCCCGCGCTGGACCTCGGGATTCTGCATAAAGAGCTGCCACACGCGCTGCGTGCGGTAGTTCTCGATCATGATCACGATGGGCCCTTGGTCTATGCCGAGCTCATCGGTATCGTACCACCCGGCCCCGATGTTGAAGGCGTCGCGGAAGCCATATTCGGTCCAGATACGGCTGCGAAAGCGGCTGTAAAAAGCTCGCAGAGTTGGGATAGAATACTCCGGCGTAAAAGGCACGGCGGCGCCGGCGGCGGTGGGGGCAATCGTCCCGTCATCAGGCGCGAGCGGTGGGAGGCCGCGGGCCTCGTAGCCATTCGGCGGCGGTCCATCACAGGCCGTCAGCCCCCAAACCGTGCTGCTGTATCCAACATGGGGCGCCGTGCTGCAGTATGCCACCTGCGCCAGGGCCGCCCGCCGGGAGTTCTCGAAGTAGGTGCTGTTGTGGCTTCTCATGTAAGCGTCGGCAATGTGGCGGAAGTCCATCCAGCAGTGGGAGTACTGGTGCCCAAAAAGCGGTGCAAACGTCAAATAGCTCTGGCCGTAGAAGGTGCCCCAGGCGTAGCCGCTGGTCCACTGGCTCCAAGCAGAAGCCGGCAAGGGATTGGTCGCTGTGCCCATGCCCAGGCAGTAGAGGATCATCGCCTCATTATAGCCGATCCAGTTGCCGTAACCAGAGAAGCCCGAGGTAGGCTGCCAGCCCATCGCGACCGCGTTGGTCCCTCGGGACATAAACGTCCAATCCACCCGGTTGAAGATCGTGTCCGCCATCGCGCGAATGGACGTTTCATCGGTGCTGGTGCCATTGAAGAATTGCTTGGCATAAAGGACTCCACCCAGCAACAGCGCCGTGTCTATCGAGGACAATTCTGAGCTAGAGCGCAAGGCGGTGTTCATATCCAGGAAATGGTAAAACCAGCCTTTGTAGCCGATAATGCCGGTGGTGCCGGGGCCTTGCGGCCCTTGGAGGAAGGTGTTCAATGTCGTCAAGACCCGGGCAACTGCTTGGGTGCGGGCAATCCAACCGTGGTCCACCGCGATGCCGATGGCCGTCAATCCAAATCCCACCGCGGCGATGCTGCACGCCGAGCCGGTCGCGCTGCGATCTGGGACCAGCCCATTGGCCGGGTTCGCGCCATACCAGAAATAATCGAAGCAGGTCTGCTGAAGGTAATCGAGGAATTCGTCGTCGCTGGCAAACGCATGCGGCAAAGCCTCCAGGGTGACGGAAGGGAGACTCTCATGGGAACTAGTGTCGACGGCGGTCGCGTAGTAGAAGTTGGTTTGCCCATTGATGACCTTACTGCTGAGGTCACAGTAGCCGGGTCCGGTCAGAAAGCTGGAGTTCAGCAGGGAGAATGGGCCGCCGACGCCAGTAATTGAGCGGTACACGCGATAGCCTGCCAGGCTAGCGTCCGTGCTCCGGTCCCAGTGCAGCACGACACTCTGGTCGCCCGCGAGGCTGATCACACCGGTTGGGGCTTGAATGGCGAGTGCGAACTGAGAGGCAGCCGCCAGGAGGAGAATTGGCAGAATCAAAGTTCGTTTCATGGGCGTTCAGTGAGGAACTGCCAACACTCTACCATCGGGGACGGGGCCAACGCAAAAAGTATGTCACTGCGAAGATCATTGACAGCACGGCCGAGTCTGCGACATTTCAATGTACCTTAGAGGGACCCAAACATCCGAACAGGTCCACTACAAACCGAATGACAAATCTTTTCATACCGTCCATGAAATCCCCACTCGTTACTTATTCGTTCTCCAAGGGTCCGATCAACAATCGCAGTTTCAGGAGTGCCAGCACTGCGCTGCTCGCCCTGGCCGGGGCCCTCCTGCTCACCGCCGAACCGCTGCAGGCCGCCAATCTACTGGTAAACCCCAGTTTCGAGCAAAACAGCGGCCACGTGATCCCAAGTGGGTGGACGCGCTTTGCGCCGCCGACGGCCCAGGTTTTTGGTAATTATTGGATCGAGGGCAATGTCACCCCACAGCAAGGCTTGCTATATTTTAAGGAATGGGGCGCCTCCTATGGCAACCAACCGACTAACATCGCAGGCCTATACCAGGATCTCAGCAGCGCGCCCGGCTCGACCTACCAAGCCAGCGGGTGGTTGTTAACGAGAGGCAACGACACCCTGGGCCCGGATTGTTATGTCTGGATCGAGGTTTCGTTCCTCGGCTCGAGCAGCAATCTGTTGGCCCTTTACAAATCCGATAATTTCACCGCCACCGTTGGGACCGATAACTGGTTCCAGTACCAGGTTGTCAATGCGTGCGACGTCTCTCGCCCCATTTCTGTTGGTGATCCATATTTCACCACCTACGCTGTCACGGGCTCGGTGAGTCAACTGGTCGCGCCGGTCGGAACGACTACGGTCCGTTATCGGTTTGCCTATGCTCAGTTGCTCGCAGAGGGCGGATCCTGTCTTTTCGACAGCGCCGTCTTGAACCAGGTGGCAGGCTCAGTCCCGCCCGTCATCAGCAGTCTCTTCCCCTCGGACATGATTTTCGTCAACCCCGCTGACGGCATCAGCTTCAACGTCAGTTCCCCCAGCGGCTATGCGATCAACAACAGCAGCATTGGCCTGGTTCTCAACGGCATGAACGTCTCCTCCAGCCTGGCCATCAGCGGTTCCTCGTCTAACAAGAACGTCGGCTATCATGGGTTACAATCCAACACCGTATATACGGCCTCGATTACCGTGACTGACAGCTTCAATCTTACCGCCAGCGCCAACAGCTACTTCGAAACCACCTGGGTTGGCGTGCCTCCGATCCTGTACCTGTGGGAAGCCGAAGACTTCGATTTTACGAACGGCATGTATTTTGACCAGCCCGTCCTCGGCAACACCATCGGCACCTCCAACTGCTACTTCGGCACCGTAGGCGTCGAGGGGGTGGACGAGCATAGCAACGGCACGGCCGCGAACCATGTGTATCGCCCCGATGATGCAGTTGGCACCTTGATTTCGGGCGACTACGCGCGCAAAGACCATGTGCTGGCAGGGGTGTTCGACTACCGCATCGACCCGTTCAACTATGGCATGTGGCTGAATTACACGCGCGACTGGTCGAACAGTACATACTGGGTCATCGGCCGCCTCTCCACGGACGTTGGGCTTAACGGTTCACTGACGCTAAGCGTGGTCAACCCCGATACGACCACCACCGATCTCGGCACCTTCACAATTAACGGCGGCCTGGGCTGGAGCACCTTTCAAAACGTCTACCTGCAGGACACCAACGGCAACAACGCGCTCGTAACCCTTAACGGGAAACAGACGCTGCGCGTCACCAGCGGCGGCAACCTCCTGGCGAATTTCTTTATGCTCGTTGCTGCCCAGGCCGATTTGCCCCTGCTCAGCAACGTCTATCCCACCGGCACGCACCCGTTCGAGTACACCAACGCCTTTAGTTTCACAGCGACTGCGTTCGGCAGCAGCTTCCCGACCAACGGCATCCAACTCATTCTCGATGGGAACAACGTCTCTTCGAATCTAGTAATCAGCGGGTCGGTCTCGACCAAGAACGTGGTCTATCCCATGCTGCAGCCCAATGCTATCCACATGGCCGTCATGGCGGTGACCAACTCGCTCGGCCATGGCATCCTGGTGACCAATCGCTTCGATACCTTCAGCGAAGATAACTACATGGTCGAAACGGAAGATTTCGACTACGGTGGGGGACTATTCGTCACCAACTGGGTCCCCGATGCCTACGCCGACTCCAATGGGCCATTCCCTGCGGTGACCAATATTGATTTCCAACACCTCTTCTTGAGCGGCGAAGTGTTTAACTATCGTTCGGTGGGGATTCCTCAGGACTACCTCGGCACGCATGACTGGTTGAGATCGAATTTCGTCTATTATGGTGCGCAGGATTTTGTCCTGGTCTTCTTCGCTGGCGCTGACTGGGCCAACTATACCCGGGAATACCCAGCCGGCAGCTTTTACGCTTACGTCCGTTCTTCTGGTGACGGCCCCTTCTCGATGTATCTGGACCAGGTCATCAGCGGTGCCGGCACGGTGAACCAGGTCACCAAGCGACTCGGGCACTTCGGCGGTTTCGGGAAGGCGCCGACTTACATCACTTACGACTGGGTGCCTTTGACGGATGACGGTTTGACTGCGCCGGCCTTAGTGAAACTGAGCGGTATCACCACCCTGCGCCTCACGACTTCCGGGAACTGTAATCCCAACTATTTAATGCTGGTACCCGCTATAGGAATTACCCTCCAGGCGACGTCCTCCGCCAGCAATACGGTCCTCTCGTTTCTCAGCCAGGCGGGCGTGAATTACCGGGTCTTCTACCGGACTAATTTGACCGCCGGGGATTGGGCGCTCCTAACCACGGTCCTCGGCAACGGCTCCGTCGAATCCGTGAGCGACCCCATGACGGGAACCAGTCGGTTCTATAAGGTGACCGCTCCGTGAACCGCGCCTAAGAGCGTGTTTGAAAACTCAATCCGGGGAGGGCGAGCGTCCCCGCGAGCCCAAATATCATTGGGAACAAAGAGAAGTTAGGGCTCGCCCTCCCAAACGACCATTTCTCAAACAGGCTCCAAGGCAAAAATGAAACAGGCGCCGGCTAGTGCCAGCGCCTGGGCAAATGCGTTGAGAAACGGAGGCCTAACGGCGACGGCGGAACACCAGTGCCAGAACGCCCACGCTCAAGAGAGAGAGAACTGACGGTTCGGGAACAACACCGATGCTGATATGCTGGAAGAGGACATCTCCGCCGTTGCTGGAGCTAAGGGGATCATTCACGACCTGGAAATAGCCTCCGAGCGTGCTGCCGTTGCCTATATCTAGAGCACCACTTCCAACTGAAGGACCAAACTCGAAGACGGGGCTAGCGTTGCCATTGGCAAAGAATTGTAGGGCATTCTTTCCGTTGCCGTCCAGGAAATAGCTCATCGCCAAGGTAATGGTATCCCCGGAATTGTAGTGCACAATATTGTTGCCGCTGAACGAGTAGAAGGAAATCCCTCCAAACTGGACGACCTCATGGCCATCCGTGTTAACGATGAACTGGATCTCGCCATCGTTAACCGTGTTGAACAGGAGACCGGCTTCCTTACGAGGCGCGATCGGGCTGCCAGTCAACGTCAGGTTAAGGGAAGCGGTAAAGTAGTCAGCATTTTGGAAGGCGTATGGAGTAGTACCATTGTTCGAGAACTGCCAGGCATCCCGGTTGGCGAACCCAGTCGGTGCGCTGACACCCGCCTCACCGAACGCGATGAACGACGGATAGGCGTTGATACTGGTGAACGTAGCGCCGGGAACGTCGTTAAATACCCGCGACGTTATCAAGGCTGAGTTGATGGTGTTTATCTGGGCATAAGCTCCGTTAGCCAGACCGATGAAAACTGCGCAGCAGATGCAGGGCTTTAAAATTCTCATAATTGGTTTCCTTAGTTTGACCATTCCATTGTCCACAAAAGTGACTCCCAGAAATAGAACATATCTACGGGGCGCTGTCAACACCAATATCGGGTGGAAATTATCTGCTATATACAAGTATCGGGCACGTATTATGCTTATGTTCTCCATTCGTCTGGCGTCTGCAGCCGCGCCTTCCCAGGCTTGGCATCGTTAGTCGCGAGGCAACCAAAGCTCGCCAACCGCCTCCCTCGTGACATAAGCCAGCAGGAAAACCCCGCACCCACTGGGGGGCCGCTTGACGGGTTTTACGACTTGCCACCCTGCCGGGCACTCCTACAGTGGTGGCATGAAAGCATTGGGCTTAGGCCTCGTTCTCCTGGCAGCAGCCCTGACGCCGATCTCGGCGCAGGTCACTGTCGAGCTCACCCTGGACCAGGATTTGTTCCTGCCTGCGGAGTCCATTCCCCTTGTGGCCCGCATCACTAACCGCTCCGGCCAAAGCCTGCACCTTGGTCGCAGCGAGGATTGGCTGAGCTTCTCAGTGGAGATGCGTGACGGTGCGGTAGTACCCAAGCTGGGCGAGGTGCCGGTAGGAGAAGAATTCGTCCTCGAATCGTCGCGGGTGGTCACGCTTCACGTGGACTTGGCTCCCTATTTTGCCCTGAACCGTTCGGGGCGTTATTCCGTTACCGCCACAATGCAGATCAAGGACTGGAATCAAAGTGTGAGGAGCCAGCCCAAGAGTTTCGACATCGTCGAGAGCGCCAGGATGTGGGAGCAGGCAATCGGCGTGCCGAATTCATCGTTGGGCACCAATGCGACGCCGGAAATCCGCAAGTTCATCCTGCACCAAGCCAATTCCACTAAATCCCAGCTCCGACTTTATGTGCGCCTGACGGATGCCTCTGGGGGCAGGACTTTCCGCGTGTTTCCGATCGGGCCAATGGTCTCCTTTGGCCGGCCGGAGCCGCAGGTGGACAAGTTCAGCAACTTGCACCTGCTTTATCAGGCGGGACCCCGCTCGTTCAATTATGCGGTCATCAATCCCGACGGCGAGATCATCACCCGCAGGACTTATGATTATGCGGAGAAGCGTCCGCGGCTCCAGCCGGATGCGGAAGGAAAAATTCTCGTCACGGGTGGCGTGCGCCGCCCGACACCGCAGGATGTGCCCTCGTCCACGGAGGCAAAATCAACTGAATCCGAATCCAAACCCATACCGTCGCCCGGCGAGATGATGCCGCCTGAGATTTGACCGCCCAGGCTAGCGTTCTCCAGATCCTCCTCAAGCAACAGAATGACGAGGGTCCCATCGGCCTGCGCTAAAGGCAGGCTGCCTCACAGTCTCAGGGTGAGGATCTGCTTACTGAATCAAGTCCTGAAGCGAACCGAAGCGGCTCTGCATTTCCCTGATGATCGGCATCGCGCGGGCAAAAGCGTTTTGCTCCGTTTGGCCGGCAAAGGAGTTCATGGTCACACGCACGGCGGCCACGGGATCCCCATTCCGATCCCGAAGCGGCATGACCACCGAAACAGATTCCCTCTCCTTACCGTAATAGGGAGTGCCCTGCTGGATCACGTCACGTTCGACCGTGCCGCCGACTTGGTTGACCTCGTTGGTGTTCTTACTAGCGAGCAGCCGTGGGGTCTTCGGGTCTTCGCCCAGGACATAGACCTGGAGGCCAAGCAGGCGCGGATACTCCTTTAGCACCGCACGCACTAGCCCCTGCGCCGGCGCCTCGTGTGGCTTATAGACCAGCCGCGAATCCGCGAAGTAGCTGACCGAGTCGGACTTCGTCCAAAACCCGATCTTCCCGTTCATGAAAGGATTGACCCTGTCCGTCGCGGTGATCACCTCCTTGCCGTCGAGCAGGACCCGGATTGCGTTGCCTTTGCACTCGACCGTCAGCTCGTGCCAAACGCCGTTCGGAACGGGTAACGACGGACCGATCAGCGGCCCACGCTCGCCGTTGAGCACTTTGTAGAAGCGGAGGTTGTTGCCCAACGAATTGGCTCGCGCCACATAATAGTTCGTTGCATTCTGAATGCGAAAAGCGACGCCAGCCATCTGCTCCGCCACGCCTTTGACCGTCTTGAAGCGCGTGGTGAACGTAAAATCGTCAATGGTGTCCCCCTCGTAGATCAGCAGTGGGAAATGCTCATCCGTGGGGTCCTGGGCTAATTGGGCGAGCACGGCCTTTTTGGCGACCGACGGCCCTCGGGGAGTGAGTGGCTGCATCAGAGGCGGTACTTCGTCCAGAATCACCCGCCAATCGCCCGGCTTGCCCTGGCCGGTCACGACACTGCGAAACCCCGGTGGGGCCTGGTTCTCGCGCACGTCACTAAAGTCAAACTTGCGTTCCGCAGCCACTACCGGCAACGCCAGCAGCGCTAGCGCCCAGAGAAAATCATTGCGCATCTGACCCAAGGTTAACAGAAACACCTTGGTGAACAAGTGTTTGTGCCGGACTTGGCTCGGATAGAAAAGTCTTTTCAGCCACGGCGTTTTCGTCTTAAGCTAAAGCGTTAATTCCTTGAGAAAAATTGTCGCCGGGTAACCGTCCTCAGTCGCATGAAGTTGCTGGTATTTGCCCATACACCGCCGCCCCACCACGGGCAGAGTTACATGGTGCAATATATGCTCAACGGCTTTGGGGGCGACCAGCGGAAGAAGCGGAACCGGCTCCGGGAGTCGAATCCCTTCGGCGTCGAATGCTACCACGTCAACGCACGGATGTCTAAGACCCTGGAGGACATCGGCGAAATCCAGAGCATAAAACTCTTGCGGCTTTTCCTGTTCTGCCTGCAAGCCATCTGGTGCCGGTTCCGCTATGGCGTGGACAATTTCTATTACGTTCCCGCGCCGGGCAAGCGTGCCGCCCTTTATCGCGACTGGCTGGTCATGTTCGTCTGCCGTCCGTTCTTCAAGCGAATCATCTTGCACTGGCACGCCGCCGGTCTGGCCAAGTGGCTGGAGACCTCGGTCCAAATCCGCACCCGCGCGTTGACCTTTCACGCATTTAAGAGGCCGGCGCTGAGTGTCGTCATTTCCAAGTACAATATTGCCGACGCCGAAAAGCTTTTTTCAAGGCGCGTTTGCGAGGTCAACTACGGCATTCCCGATCCGTGCCGGGAATTTGAGGGGACGGTCTTGCCTCGGCGAAAAGCGCGATTTGCCGCGCGGGCGAAATTGCTGCGGAACGAGCCCCTCGGTCAAGCCGATCGCGAGAGCGCCGGGGATGACCCGCAAATTGTGAACGTGTTATACCTCGCTCACTATATGCGAGAAAAGGGGCTGTTTGCCGCCGCGCAGGCGGTGGTCCTGGCTAACCAGATTCTCAGCAGTCGTAAATGTCCTGTCCAGATGAAGCTGCGCGCGGCCGGCACTTTCGTAATCCTCGAGGAGAAGTTGGAATTCGAACGCTTGCTGAGGAATCCCGAATTCGCCGGCGCCGTGGATTGCCTGGGATTTGTATCCGGCCCGGCAAAAGAAAAGGCGTTGCGCGAAGCCGATCTATTCTGTTTTCCCACTCGTTACTCGGCCGAAAATCAACCGGTGACGCTGATCGAAGCCATGGCGTTTGGCCTGCCAATTGTCACCACATGCTGGCGTTCCATCCCGGAAATGTTCCCGCCCGGATATCCTGGTCTCGTCGCCGACCAATCAACAGGACCTCTCGCCGATGCGCTGCTCGCGTTGATGACAATGGAAACCGGTGAAGGGCTTCGGGATATCTTCCTCCGCAACTTTACCCTGGAAAGGTATCTGTCCGGCCTGGCCGAGGCATTCAAGCAAGTCGAAATGGTCACGCCGGCTACGGTTGTCGGTGCGCCGGCGAACTCGTTCCTGAGGTGAGCCCGCCACCCCTGTTGCCTTTCAATTTGCAACATATGCGTTCTGAATGAGAGTCCTTCTTTCCGCCTACTCATGCCGTCCCTGCAAGACATCGGAACCCGGCAATGCGTGGCGCATGATTCACCATGTTTTGAGCCGAGGGCACGAAGTCTGGGCCGTTATCGAACAAAGCGAGTATAAGGGAGACACGCTCAAGTACCTGGCCGACCACCCCATGCCCGGGTTCCATCCGGTCTTCTTCCAATTGCCGAGGCTCGTGGTAAAATGGGTCCGCGGGGAAGGGATGTCCCATTCGGTTTACTACCATCTGTGGCAACACAAGCTCCTAAAGGTGGCCGCAAAGCTCCACCAGCAGGTTGGTTTCGACCTTACCCATCACCTCACCTTTGGCCGGTATTGGTCCCCTTGCGGGGTGAGGAACCTGGGGGTGCCGTTCGTGTGGGGTCCCGTGGGGGCGGCGGAATCGGCCCCGCCTTCCTTTCTGTCTGAGTTGCCGCGGCGCGAGCGAGTCTTCGAGTTGATCCGCGACAGCGTCCGGGCATTGTCCATCAAGGACCCGGCTTTACGTGCCACGGCCCGGGCCGCGACGATCAGCATTGGGGTTACCCGGGAATCCTGCGCGGCATTGGCGAAGCTGGGGGTCCGCCGGGTTGAGCAGTTGCCGCAGGCCGCCCTCCCGGACGAGGATCTAGCCTTCTTCGACCGCTTTCCACCACCGCCGGGTGGACCGTTTCGCGCGATTTGCATGGGACGGCTGCTCCATTGGAAAGGCTTTCATCTAGCAATACGCGCATTCGGGATCTTTGCGAGGAACAATCCGGAAGCTGAGTTATTGATCGTCAACGATGGGCCATTCCAGCGCGAGTTGGAGAAGACGGCGGCGCGGGCCGGGGTAAGCTCTCGCGTGCGGTTTTTCGGTCATCTGCCCAGCTTCAGCGAGGTTCTGAAGAAGCTGGCTCAGGCGCATGTGCTCATGCATCCAGCCTTGCACGAGGCCTTCGGCAACGTCTGCCAGGAAGCCATGGCCGCGGGTCGTCCGGTAGTGTGCCTCGATATTGGTGGACCGGCCTCTCAAGTGACCCCGGAAACGGGCTTTGCCGCTCCGGCTACTACCCCGGAGGACGCGGTGCAGGCGATGGCCGCCTTTTTAGCCAGGGTTGCCGGGAATCGGGCGTTGCTGGCCGATATGTCGGCGAAGGCTCGAGTCCGGGTACGCGACAAGTTCAGCATGCGTATGATGGGTTCCGCCATTGATTCCTTTTATCACGAAGCCGTCGCCCCGCGCGCGGATCCAGCGTCCAATGCCGCTAGGATTTGATGCGCACAAGCGGAGGGATGCGAGAGAATAGCCCGACGTTTCAGTGCGCCGTGAACACGGAGTAGGACTCCCGTGGGAGAGAGAATCCCACCCGGCAACTTTCGCTCCGGCATAAGCGGGATTGCGCAGTAAACTCAGCACCCGGCCATGGTTCAAGCGGCCCCACCGCAACTGCCCGTTCCAAACTCCACCGTAGCCGCGCTTGGGGAAGAGCAACTGATCCACCAACCGGTGCCAGTCCAGATCGGAGCGCGACAGGCGCGAGGCTTCCAAGGCGAAGACCGCTCCGACTTCCTGCAACGAGACTTTTGCCACCAAGCGCTGGAAATCCGGTCGGTTGGCGGTCTGGGTGCCCGAGATCCCCAGGTCGTGATCCAGGGTGAGTATCCGCTCCGGTGGCCAGCCCAGTTGCAGGGCCTTGTCCCGGAGCGCGTATGGGCGCTCGGTGCTTTCCTGGTGCTGGCGCACTTGTTTGAGGGTGGACTGGCGCAGGTAAATGCAGGCCAGCTTTTGGCGATGAGTTTCCTGGATCGGCTCGGTGTTCGTACGCGGCGCTCGCCGGCGCAGGAAGCGGAGGTGAACGTGGGCCAGCCCAACGGAAGGCCTGGAGCATGGTGGCGAGGACTTGCGCCACCGGTCGCGGATCGATCCGCAAGACCGCCGACGGCATCCCTTAGACTTTCTCCTGGCGGCGTAAGAGTTCGCGATTGATGTCGCATATCTGTTCCAACAGATCGCGCACGTGCTGAAAGTTTTGTAACTATTCACGTTGTGCGCACCTGCGGAACATGCTGGTGAAATCAGCGGTTTTGGGCCAGCGGGGCGTGGCCAAGAAATAGTTTCATTTTGTTCGGGACTCACACGCCCCCACCTGCCACACTGGGGCGCGTGACTGGCATTTCCACGATCCAAGGCCGACGGATCGGACCGCTGGAACTGGCGCAAGTGCGGGTGC
>Ga0118677_10004372_pt1 | contig 25809 bp, 17 predicted proteins | sample AliMusrvi5mmetaG_FD_86154 | JGI IMG/M metagenome (GOLD analysis project Ga0118677, IMG submission 86154)
CCTGGGCACCGCTCAGAGAGAATATTCCTAGATTGCCCGATATGTGGCAGGAATCGCAAGCGGGCTCGATCCGAAACGATACGCGGTTCATGCGTGGTTTTTGGGAGGAGACGGCCCCTTGGTGACCGAGCTTGAATTGGCTGGCGCTGCCGTGAGGACTATCGACTGGCGCCGCGGGGCTCGCGATCCCATAGGGGCATTTCGATTCCGCTGTGCCTTGTCACAAAGGCAGTTCGCCATAGTACACCAGCATTTCGGCGGCAGGTCCGTGCGGTGGCTGGTTCGCAGCGCCACCCCGGCGTATATCATTGTCAATCTGCACGGGGAATTGACTGACCGGGACTTGTTGTCGTCGATTACTTGCAGTGCGGATGCAGTTCTCGTGCCTTCGTCAGCAGTTGCTGAACAACTCGCGCCTGCTCGTCCCCAAGTGGTGCACTTAGGTGTGAGGATTCCCGAGCAGGGTTTTCCGCCTGCCGCAGATGGAGCGGACCCCTCTGCGATAACCATTGGCGCCGCGTGCCGCCTCGTCCCTCTGAAGGGGCTAAAACATCTGATTCTTGCTTTCGCCGCGATTCACGCCGAGTTTCCGACACTTCTCCTGGAAATTGCTGGAGAGGGCATCGAGCGCGAGTCCCTCGAAGCCCAGGTTCGATCCTTGGGGCTGACAGATCGTATCAAGTTCCTGGGTTGGCAACAAAGCTTGGCCCCGGTCTTAAGGCGATGGCAGATTTATGTGCTTCCGACTTTACAAGATGCATTTCCATTCACGGTCCTCGAGGCGATGACTGCCGGTCTGCCTGTGGTCGCCTCTGCGGTCGGCGGCCTTCCAGAACTCATCGAGCACGGTCGAACTGGCTGGCTCGTCCCGCCGGGCGATTCTCCGGCGCTCGCCAACCGCTTGCGCGAACTGGTGGGCAATGCGACACTGAGAAGGCAGATGGGTGTTGCGGGCTCCACTCGCGCCCGTGAAAACTTCTCGGTGGACCGTATGGTTGCTACGATCTCCACGATCTACGACAATATTATAGCGCCTGCCTTCGACAAGGCATACGTTCTCCCTACGTGAAGGTCCTCGTGCAAGGGGTGCTCAGCTTTCTTGCCCTCGGCGTGAGCCGCACTGCTTGGAGTATGGCCTGCGAAGAAGCAGCCCCCTAGCAAGGACCGCCGCTCCTCCCAGGAGCGCCCGGCGGACATCATCGTTTGGCTGGACGCAATGACCCTTTTCGTTCAATCTCCATCAGTAGAACAGGTGTTCAGCTCAAGAAGCGCACACTCGGCCGTTTCAATGCGAGGGGTATTATCTTGAATCGAAACGGACCGTCCTTAGGCCAGAAAGGAAAGCTGCTCACGCCAGCGCAGGAAGACGTGGATTCCTTCCCGCGGCACTTTGGCGGCTGGGCAATTGGCCAGCTCGCCCGGCGGGCATGGCTAGTTTTTTTGTTCGCCGTCGTCCTGGGCTTCTGCCGTTGGGGTGCTTACCAAATCCGCTTCGATTTTGACGTGCCGAAGGAATGGCAAGTGCAGCTTGAAAACCACTGGTATTGGGTGGTTCTCCTGCAACTCTCGTGCCTGCTCATCGCCGGTCAGTTCTCCGGCATCTACCGCTACTTCAGCATCCCGGATGTGCAGAGCCTCGCCTACGCCATCTTCGTTTCCGGCACCGCGCTCTATGTCATCCGATTCGTGGACATCGCTTTTTCACCGCCACGCGGGGTGCTTCTCGTGCAATGCATGGTGAGTTTCCTTGCTCTCGGCGGGATCCGCACTGCCTGGCGCCTGGCTTATGAAAGGCACTATTCGAGCAAAAACCGCGTTTGCTCCCGGGAACGTGCCGTGGCCATCATCGGCGCGGGCGACGCCGGCGCCAGCCTCGTCGGGGACCTGCGGGCTCATCCGCGCCTCGGCCTCCTGCCCGTCGCTTTCTTCGATGACGACGACCAGAAGTGGCACGCATTCGTTCATGGCATCCGTGTGGTCGGACCGCCCGAGTCTATTCCGGGTGCCAGCCGGAAATTCGGGTTCGAGGAAGTCGTCATCGCGATGCCTTCCGCGGCTCCCAAACGCCTTGCCGAAATCGTCAGCCTGCTCCAGAAGAGCCGCATCAAATACGTCACCGTCCCCGGTATTGATCAACTCACCGCAGGCAGCGTCAGCATCAGCCAGGTACGACCGGTGCGCATTGAAGACCTGCTCGGTCGCGACCCCGCGAACCTGCACCTGAACAAGATTCAGAATGCGCTTTGCGACCAGGTGGTGATGGTCACCGGCGCGGGCGGGAGCATCGGCAGCGAACTTTGCCGCCAAATCGTCGCCTTTCACCCAGCCCGGCTGCTCCTGGTCGAGCAATGTGAAGTGCAGCTCTTCCAAATCCAGCAGGAGCTCATTCGTTCTGGCCACGGCGGCAGCATACAAGCGCTAATCGCCGACATCGCCGACCAGCCCCGCATGCGGGGCATTCTGACGCAACATCGCCCAACCATCGTCTTCCACGCTGCCGCCCATAAGCACGTGCTCATGATGGAGCTCCAACCCGGCGAAGCTCTTAAGAACAACACCCTGGCCACCGCCACCCTCGCCGATTTGGCCCTCGAATGCGGTATCGAGCGCTTCCTGATGATTTCCACCGACAAGGCCGTCAACCCCACCAGCGTCATGGGCGCCAGCAAGCGTCTGGCCGAGCTTTACTTGCAGGCCTTGTCTCAGCGGCATCCCAACCGCACCCGATTCGTCGCGGTGCGATTTGGCAACGTGCTCGGCTCCTCCGGCAGTGTCATTCCCATCTTCGAAAAGCAAATTGCGGAAGGCGGACCCGTCACCGTCACGGATCCTGAGGTGGTCCGTTACTTCATGACCATCCCCGAAGCCGTGGGCCTGGTCCTCCAGAGCTGTGCTCAGGGCACCGGCGGCGAAGTCTTCATTCTCGACCTGGGCAAACCCGTCAAGATCCTCGAACTGGCCCGGCAGATGATCAGGCTTTCCGGCTTCGAACCCGACCGCGACATCAAAATTGAATTCGTTGGTCTGAGGCCGGGAGAAAAACTCTTCGAGGAACTTAGGCATATCCAGGCCAACTGCACGAACACGGCCCATCCTCGTATCAAGCGCCTGACCACGCCGCCGGAGCCGTTGGAGAGACTGCGCGCCGACTTTGCCCGCCTTGACGGCGCGCTTCACACCGCCACTCCGGAACATCTACGCTCGATGATGGCCGATCTGCTGCCGGAATATACTCCGTACGTCTCGCCGTGCAACCGGCCAGTCGTGGAGGAAGTCCGAAGTCCGAAGTCCGAGGCCCGAAAGAAGGCCGAAATTCGAAACCCGAAACTCGAAACTAATCCGCGCTGAAGGAGATTTGGTGCAACCAAGGTGACCACCCGATAGGCGAGTCGTGTCCCTCTCGAAAACCGTTCAACCTTCGTGTGTTTGGTGTAATTCGCGGTTCGAACTGCCGTTTTTGGGTTCAACTTTTGGCTGTTTCTGAGGTGAAATCCGTGGCGTGCACAACACGCGTCCGCGTCTGCTAAGCCCGAGTTTCTCGTAATTTCATGAAAACTTCGCTCAGTTCCGTGCTCCTCCTACTCGGCATCCCCGCTCTGGCGCAGGAAGTGATTGTGCCGTCCGACACCGCCGCCCGCGAAACCCTGCGCCTTACCTCCAAGGAAAGCACATTGCGCCTCGGTGGACTCGACCTCTTCCCTCATGCCGCAAGCCAGGTGCATTACGATGACAATATCCTCATCAGCCATACCGACCCACTCAAGGATGTCATCTGGACTGTTTCCCCCGGGCTCACGCTCGCCGGCGGGGGCGTGGGTGCGTACCTGCCCGGGGCGGTAACCGTGGAACAACTGCGGAACCTGCTGTATTACTCACTCGTGGAGGACGTCACCATGCCTGGGCGATTCTTCGCGGTTGATTACACACCATCTTTCATTTTCTATACCGATCATACCGAATATGACAACGTCGGCGAGTCGGTGAAACTCTCCAGCGGCTACTCCTTTAGCCGGCTGGCACTCGGTCTGGACTTTGATTACGACCGCGCACAGGTCAAGAACTCCGGTGTCGGCTCCCTCACCGAAGAGTCCACTTACGATGCCCGATTTCGTTCGCGCTATGATTTAACCGACCGTACTTCTCTCGAAGTAAACGGCCGATACTATCGTTTGGACTACGATGACCCGCTTTACCAAGGCTACCAGGAAGTGAGCAATGAGAACTGGCTGAACCGGACCTTTGCGGACCGGCTTAGCCTGGGCGCAGGGCTGGTGGTGGGCCGCGATCTTCCCCAGGCCAGCTCGGACCAAACCTTTGAGAGGGCCCTCGTGCGCGCCGTTTACCGGTTGAGCGGAAAACTCTACTTTTCCTCCTCTCTCGGGGTCGAGTTCCGCCAATACGATAGTGGAGAATCCAGCACCCTGCATCCGGTTCTGGGGCTCACCGGCACTTACCAAGTGCGCGAGGGTACGACCCTCAGCCTGGAAGGGCACGGCTTACAGGAGCCCTCACCTTACGGCGGCTATAACGATACCCGTTGGGGAGGCAGCGCGGGGGTGCGCCAGCGGCTCTTCTCCCGGGTGTATGCCGAAGCGTCCGCCGGTTATGACGACATCCAGTACAACTTTTACGGAACGCAGGGCCAGTCTTCAAGCTCACGCTCCGACAACTATTTCTACGGCCGGCTGACTTTCGAATACGAATTCAACCGCCACCTGGTCGGTTCGCTCTTCTACACGTATTACCGTGACAACTCCAGTTACGTCGTATACAGCTATGACGACAGCATACTTGGCTTGAAGGTGATGTGGCGGCTGTAGCGCCGCGGCGGTCCTTGTGCGGCTGGTGCCGTAGTCATGCCACGCTCAATCAATGAGCCTAGCCTTGGGGCCTGGGAACGAATTGGAGAACGAGGCCAGGGCCCCAATAAAAAGTGTAAGAATATTGTTGACAGGGCACCCAGTTTTATTAAATTGACGCCAAGTTATTCGCTGTGGTGTGACAAATTACGGTGCAGGAAATAAACCTATGAAAAATGCTCTTAGAATTCATGTTTGCCTGACTGCTAGCCTCTTGTGTTTCGGCGTTACCCAGCCGCTGGTGGCCGCAACGATTTATAACAATTCGACCAATGATCTGGCGATCCGGTTCAACCCGGGTGCATCCCAGGTTGGCAACGAGGTTGTTTTGGCCGGCACGGAGCGGTACCTGACCGCGTTTTCGTTCGAGTATTGGGGTTTGAGCAGCAACCCAAACAGTTTTGCGGGGCAGATCACGGCGGAAGTTAGGTTTTACCTGAATAACGGCCCGTTGTTCAACGGGTATGCCACACCGGGTGCCACACCCTTCTACGATAGCACGTTTGCGGTTCCGGCACCGACTTCGCGAGGCACGTTCGTTTTCAGTGGAGCCGACTTTGGCCCCTCCGGGTTCCTTTTCCTGCCGACGACTTCCACCGTAGACCTGACTTGGACTGTTCAGTTCTCAGGAATGGGATTGGGTGACTCGGTTGGCTTGGATCTTTATGGGCCACCGACCGTTGGGACGACCTTTGGCGATTACTGGCAGAACAATGGGGGGGGCTGGTTATTGCTGACGAACAGCTTGGTACCGCCGAATGCTGCTTTCGGGGCGGACATGGTAGCGGTGGCGACGCCTGAGCCTTCGATGTTGTCGCTCTCGGTTTTGGGCGGGCTAGGGATGCTGGTTGCAGCACGCCGACTCGGACGGAAAGAGTAGCCGCGAGTCAAGAACACTTGAGGGGCGCGAGCGCTGGCTAGCGCCCTTTTTGTTTAGGTAGGGGATGTCCTGACTTCGGGTGGGGTGAAGGGACCGGGTATCGAGTTAGGCCGCTCGTAATCTCTTGAGGTGTGGTGTCCCTATGAGTGGCACACCAAACACTGATATTGGAAACCGCTGTGCTGTTATCGACTCGCGTCAATTGGAAAGCCCAGAGCGCCGGAACAAAGCCACCGTTCGCGCACCGCCGCCAGTTTCCGAATGGCCGACTCGTGCTGCAGCCGAGCCATCAATCGGTTAACCCGGTCAAACTTGATGCCCTCCACAAAGGCAGTTATCGTTGGTGGCCACAATCACCTCCTGCCGCAGGGCCTGCCGCTCCATCCATTCGTGCGTGGCCATCGAGGATCCCTGGGTGCCGCAGCGCGTAATCGCACATGACCACACTGCGGGCTAATCAGATAAAAAAACATCCTTCAGGTCGGCCAGTCCATTAATGCGGTTCGCTCCACCCAAAATATTTTTCCCAGGGCGAGTCTGAGAAGATGTGAAGGGTCCAATCAAATCAGTAAAAAACTGATTAGCGATGATCCCAATAACAAATCCTGGAACCAAAAGGCCAAAACGCTCACCGTATTGAGCGCTCCACACCGAGAACTTATCCGTCGCTGAACCGTTTTAGCCCGCACTTCTCTGGTGCTGAACTGCTGTCAGCGCTGCAAGGCCGTACTGCTAGTCCATTTTCTCATTCCGATCTTTCTTGAATCGAAATGTCAGGGCCAATATCTTACGGCTTGGCGTAATTGCGCCCACCGGGCGGTACTTGGCCCGAGCTGCCAGGTGTGACATTGGCAGGTGTCGTCGTGAGCGGAACATATGCCGGACCGACTGCGGGCCCTCTGACCATCGGTGCGAACCCCACTAAAGAAGGGGTGGAACTGACCATCTGGTCCAACGTGGCGGTTACGGAGACAATGTTCCCGGCTGAAGCAGCCAGAGCTTTGTCAATGGACGGCTTAAGTTCCGGAAGCACGGAGGCGACGCCAGACAATATTTCCTCGCTTGCACTGGGAACCGCTTGGGACACCTCTACGGCCACGTTACGGTATTGGTTCGGGACTGCGTGGCAAACGGCGGCCACGATTTTACCAGCTTGGGAAGGAGCGGCGGCAGCGGCGGCTTTGGCAATCACGCTCGCCTGTTTGGGCTGTTCGGAGGCGGCAGCGCCCGCGGCTACGGACGCCATGTCTGGCACCGCCCTGGCGACGGCACCCACTATGGCTGGGGCGGCGGCTGAATTTATTGATACCGCGCCTTTCACGGCATTGAGGGTTGCAGATGATCGGTCGGGTGCTTTGGCACGCAAGACCAAATCTGCCGCTTTGGCCGGCAGTTCCACAGCCGGAGTCGCAGACAGAATCTCATTGAAAGGATTGGCTTGCAGCGCATCTTTTCCGTATGAATTGCACGCAACCAACGAGACGACAGTGAGCGCAACAGCTACAATTGGTTTCATAGGTCTAACAAGCATCAGTTTTAATTTATCAATTTACCCGATCCTCGAACGTACGTTCCGTTCCCTTTTTTAACAGATCAGGACAAACTCGTCAACTGACTTTTTCGCTTTATTTGTATTTTGGGGGGCGATGGGCGTGCCCAACACGCCCGGGTGGTCGCGCGCTCCAAGAAAACGGTTGTGGACATTTCCGCCGCGATCGAATTAGGATGCCATATGAATTTTGTACCTTGCTCGATCCTACTGATCGCCTTGGTGCTGCCCTTGGCCAGCTCGGCGCAATCGGCGGCGTCCGAAGCCTCGGCGGCTCCGCCGGCCTCTGCCGCCGCCGCCCCTGTGATAATGGCCCCGGGCACCACGGCACCGTTGACCGCGGCTTCCCCGCAATATGTCCTGCGCTCGGGAGATGTCGTGCAGGTCAAGGTTTACCAGGAAGATGATCTTACCTCCGTTTCGCGCATCGGAACCGATGGCACGGTTAGCATGCCCTTACTGGGCTCGGTGAAAGTCATCAGCAAGACCCTGGAGCAGGCCAATGCCATCATCCGGGACTTGCTGGCTAAAGATTACCTAGTCAACCCGCAAGTAAGCCTCAACGTGACTGAGTTTGCCAAACGACGCTTCACCGTGCTGGGCCAGGTCCAGCGCCCTGGCACGTACGACATGCCGACCGACGAATCCGTTTCCTTGCTCCAGGCCATCGCCACGGCGGGCGGCTATACCCGAATCGGCAACCCGCGCCGGATAACGGTCCAGCGAACGGTGGACAAGGCCAATACGCTAATTAAGCTGGACGCCGAGGCCATGGCGGCCGACAAGAAGCAAAAACCTTTTGTGGTACAGCCGGACGACGTTATCATTGTTGGCGAAAAATGGATCTAATTCAAGCATGCACGCCCCTTTGAATCCCCCCAATTCTCCCTCCTATCCGCCCGACGAGGCACATAGTGATCATACCGCCGATTTTCGCCGTGTCTGGCACGCGATGCTTGAACGCGGTTGGATTATAGGGATTTCCCTGGTAATTTGCGTCGCCCTTGGCTTCGCGTACATTCGCCGGGCCACGGTCCTTTACTCGGCCACAGCAACGGTCAAGGTGCAGCAGGACCAGGCCCCGGTTTTCAAGATTGAAAACGTTCAGTTCGAAGACCTCCAGGCCCTCGACTTCCTCCAAACCGTCGCACAGAGCATTAAGACTCGCCCGCTCCTGGAGCGCGTGATCGCGAGCAACAATCTCGCCGCCGACGAGCGCTTCTTTTCCACTGCGATCAAGCTTTCCACCACCAACAAGCCTGTCACCACAGAGGATCTGGCCCAAGCGCTGGACCTCCTCACGACCGTCAAACTGCGCCGCGGAACCCGTCTGATTGACATCACGGTGAAGCACTCCAGTCCGCAACTTACAGCCCGACTCGCCAACTCCCTCGTCAGCGAGTTCATGAGCGAAAACGCCGAACAGCATCTTGCCACCGGCACTGACGCCAAGAAAACGCTAAACACGGAAGCCGAGCGCCTGCGCAAAAAGCTCAAGGAATCCGAGACCGCACTGCAGGCTTACAAAGAGACTAACAATGCCGTCTCGCTCGACGACCGCCAGAACACCGTTGTCGCGGAGCTGAAGGAACTCAGCACCAAAGCCACGGAAGCCAAGTCCTTGCGCATCAAACTGGAGAGCGACTACAGCCAAGTGCTCGCACTTAGCAACAATGCGGAGGCTCTCCTGACCATCCAGGCAGTGGCTAATGATCATTCGGTGGTCGCCGCCAAAACGAGCCTGAGCAAAGCGGAAAGCGACTTCGCCGCTTTAAAGCAGCGCTACAAGGCCAAGCATCCGAAGTACATCCAGGCTCAAACCCAGTTGACGGCCTTGCAGGAGGATCTGGCCCAGAGTGCTTCCAAAGCGGCCCAGGGTTTGAAGTCGGGCCTGGATGCCGCCCGCGCCTCCGAAACAGCTCTTGAGAGCGCCCGACGCACGCAGGAGACTGCGGCGCTGAAACTGAACGATCTCTCGATTCAATATGGGGTCCTCGCGCGCGAAGTGGAATCCGACCGCGCCCTCTATGAATCCGTGCTCAAGACCATGAAGGAAAGTGATGTGACCAAGGAAATCAAGCCGATGAAGATTCACGTCGTGCAGCAGGCCTATGTACCCGACAAACCCGTTGCGCCGCGGCGAGCGATGATAATGGCAATGAGTGCCATGGTAGGCCTGGGCCTCGGTATCCTGGCCGTGCTCTCATTCAGCTTCCTTGATTCCTCGATTAAGACAGTTGATGAGGCCGAGTCACTCCTGCGTCTGCCTGTGCTCGGCACCACCGCCAAGCTGAAGGAAGTCAATAAGAACAACCGCCCTTTGCTCGTCGTGGATGCGCCGCATTCCACCGGCGCGGAATCGTTCCGTACCTTGCGCACGAACCTTTCCATGCTGGGCCGTATCGAAGATCGGCGCGTGTTTCTATTCACCAGCGCGATGCCGCAGGAAGGCAAGACTTTCACCTCCGTCAATTACGCCGCCAGCCTGGCCCATGCCGGCTTGAAGACCCTGATTATTGACGGGGATCTTCGGCGCCCTAACGTGGAAGCAACTCTCTCGGGCAAGGAGACGGACGCCTTTGGCGTCACTGACTTCCTGACGAGTAACAAGTCATTTGAAGAGGTGATCCAGACCACCAGGGTGCCCAATCTCTTCATAATCGCCGGGGGCACCACCGCCCCCAACCCCGCGGAGCTGCTGGCCAAAGACGGCCTCAGCAGCCTCATTGCGCGCGCGCTGCGGGATTATGATCGTGTGGTGGTCGATTCCGCTCCCATCCACGCCGTCAGCGACACGCTGCTCATGGTGAAACACGTACAAACCGTCTGCCTTGTGATCCGCGCGGCGCACACTTCCTTTCGCTCGGTTACCCGCTGCATCCAACTCCTTCAGGGTGCCGCCGCCCCCCTTTCGGGAATGGTACTCAACCGCATGCCTGTGCGCCGCCGGTTGGGTTACGGTTACGACAGCGGTTACTACGACTACGGTTACCACGGGAAATACTCAAAGAAGGGCGTCTATGGCGCTTAGCCGGGATGTTTCAAAACCGAGCGCGGGTGGGTGCGAGGTTAGGTACGGCGTCCCGTACTTTGCGTTGACCCTCCGTCGCCCCATTCTTGTGTTTTTCGCGCTGGCACTCTTCGCATGTGGCTGCAGCAGCCCGCTGAAGCGGAGTTTTCCGGTCGGAGTTTACGGGGTCCGGTCCACTGCGGATTTCCCTGAAATCCGCCAGGCAGGCTTTGATGTCGTGGTGGGACCGGCGACCTTGGATTACCTCGGTGCTGCCAGGCAGGCGGGCCTGAAAGTCCTTGCAACCCTGCCGCCCCCCGGCCTCCAACCTTCCAGAGATCTCCGTGGGCTCGACGCGCATCCCGCGCTCTGGGCCTGGTACCTGATCGACGAACCCGACCTGGACGGCGTGCCGCCTTCAGCGGTTCGACTGAGCCAGCGCAAGCTCAGGGAATCCGGCGCGCGGAAACCCTCGGCCCTGACACTATACCAGGGCTATGACGCTCTGGACTACGGACAAATCACGGACCTGCTGATCGTTGATCGGTATCCGATCCCCTGGCTGGCCCTGGCGAACTTCGGCCAGCATATCAACATGGGCCGCCTGGCGATCGGACCGGACAAGCCTTTGTTTGCCGTCATCCAGGCTTTCGATTGGACCGCCTACCCGGGCATGCTGCGCACGCCATCGAACCTGAGGCCGCCGGCCTATGAAGAGCTCCGTTGCATGGCGTATGAGGCGGTAGCTCGAGGGGCCAACGGCATCTTTTTTTACGAATTTGATGGCCAATGGAAAATGCGCGACCACCCTGATCTTTGGGCGTCCCTGAAGCAAGTGGTGGGCGAGATTCGCACGCGAGAACCGCTGTTCGAGGGCCGACGCCTGTGGTGGGCCAAGGAACACGAGTTTGCCGATCCGACCCGTGCTTTCAATGCGGCCCTGGAAAGCAGCATCACGGCGACTCTCCTGCGCGTGACGACAGGCAACGACTGTGTTCCGGCGGGGGATTATATCCTCGCCATCAACAATACGCCGCACGAGGTTCAATATAGTTTTGCGCTGCCTCCCCGCCGGGCGACTCCGGTTGGTGAGAGGCTGCCGGTGCTCGGAGAAAATCGCAGTCTGCCACCGGAAAACAATCGTGTCGGCGATACCTTCGCCGAGTACGCCATCCACGTTTACGGGCCCATCCACTCGACGACGCCCTGAGAGTGGACCTGTTCACGCGTGCCGCCTTCGGGAAACGCAGGTTAAAACAGCACAAAGGAGTACAAACAAGAATATCAGGGAATAGATTTGGAGCGGGAAGTCCACCGCGGCGAACAAGAGGCAGTTGGCCAGTCCGAGGTAAACCAGCCAAAAGAACACCCGCGGAACAGTCACGCGCTTTTCGACCAACGGGGACACCAGCACAAGGCCCAGACCAAAGTAGAGAAGGGCGCAACCGCCGATCCCGAAAGTCACCAGGAATTCCAGCCAATCGTTATGCGCCTGCGCTGCCCAAGAATCCTTCTGCGCGGGGCGATAGAGGAAATAAACAGCGTCGAACGTGCCTGGGCCCGTGCCATACAACGGAAAGTCCTTCGCAATTTTCCAGGTGTTTTGCCAGATCTCGCGTCGCCCGGAATCGAGCGGAAGTTTCTCGAACCTGGGGCTAAGAAGCTCCCATTCGACGAACGCGCCCATTAGAAGCCCGGCCGCCAGCAAGGCTGAGACTCCCCAGATCAAAGCACCTTGCTTCTGTGCTCCGAACCTGAGCACCACGAAGATCGCGACCAGAATGCTGGCCGAGCCGATCATAGCCCCGCCCCGGCTCAGCGAAGCCAGGGGAACCATCGCCATGACAAGCACGCAGGGCAACAGGTAATGGCGGAATCTTGCCCACCGAGCCGGCCCCGCTCCTCCGAGCATCCACCAGAAGCCCAGGATGAGAGGCCACAACAGGAGCATATACTGAGCGGCGTTGCTGCGGTAGGCGTAGGGCCCGAACTGGGCCTCGGGGCTCTTATTGATCCGCGGCTCGATGATCCAGAGTAGCTTGCTTGAACCCAGCGCACGCTGCGAGAACCCCTCTAACGCCAGTAGCGCACCATTAATGCCGAGGACCCAGAGCAATCGCTGTAAGCGTCGGGGGATGGCAACGGCGCTCCGGGAAGCGACATCCTGCCCTAACTCCTCGGGTGCTTTCGTCAGCAACCAGTCCCGAATCGCCCAGAAATCGCAAGCCAAGGCCAAGTAGCCCCAGAAGATACTCCAGGTGGCCGCACGGTTATAGCTGTGCGGCAGCCAGGTAATCGGGTCCCGATACTGGAACTGAAGTGTCTCCTCTGTAAATGCCGCCCGCCAGTTGAGCCCGCTCACCGCGCAATAGCCCAACACAGCCATCATGCAGACCAGCATGGCGGAGGTGAAGAAACTCCACTGCGGTCTCTCCCACCGCTCAGGCCGGCACCCCGTGATCCGCCGGCTGAGGATCTTGAACAGGAGAAGCATACCCAGAATGTACCCCCCGGTGTTCATGACCCCAATCGCCCAATCCTGTGTGGCACCAAAAGCCCACGGACTGAAGACGACCATGGCATAAATCAGGAACTCGGTTGCCTGGTCGCAGATCCGATGAACAAGAAGCGCGGCACCGCTGAGAGGGGCGGGTAGCTCCGCCGTGCTGGCACCTGCCGGGGCCGCACGTCCCCAGCAGCGTTCTGTGGGGCCCAAGTTTCTTGAATCGTGCGGTTGCACCGCATCTTGCATATGGGCTTCCGACCCAGTTCTCAAGCTGGAATTGCAGGTTGTGAAGGATCTGCCAACGCCGGGCGTGCTGCTGACGGGATTCGGAAATCTCCCGCTAGTTCAGGACTTTATCTTTTCCGCAATAAACCCGCCGCTCCTCCGCCCATCCGGGCCATCATCTTCTGGAACTTCCCCATCTTCTTCATCATTTGCTGCATCTGCGCGAAGCGGTTAAGCATGGTATTCAGCTCGGTCACCGAGACCCCGCTGCCTTTGGCGATCCGCTGGCGCCGGCGAGCGTTGAGGATGTGCGGATTGTGCCGTTCCTGCAGCGTCATCCCACAGATCATCGCCTCCATGTGCCGGAACTCCTTCTCCTGCTTGCTCAAGTCGGCCCCTTTGAGCGCCCCCGCACCGCCGGGCAGAAGGCCCACGATCGATTCCAGCGATCCCAGCTTCTTCATCTGCCGCAGTTGGTCCAGGAAATCATCGAGCGAAAACTGGCCTTTGCGCATCTTCTCTTCCATGCGCTGCGCGTCATCCAGGTCCACCGCCTCGGCAGCCTTCTCGACTAAGCTGACCACATCGCCCATGCCTAGGATCCGTGACGCCATGCGTTCCGGATGAAACGGTTCAAATTCCTCCGGCTTCTCCCCGACCCCCACGAACTTGATCGGCTTTCCCGTTACCGCACGCAGGCTTAGGGCCGCGCCGCCACGCGCATCCCCGTCCAGCTTCGTCAAGATGCAGCCGCTGATCTTCAGGGCCTGGTCGAAGTGATTCGCCACATTGACCGCTTCCTGTCCCGTCGCTGCGTCGAGCACGAGCAAGATCTCTTGTGGTTTGACCAGGTCCCGCAACCGAACCAGCTCCTGGACCAACGGCTCGTCGATTTGCAGGCGCCCCGCCGTGTCGAAGATCAGCGTGTTCTGGTTGTTTGCACGGGCGAAGACGAGCGCCTCCCGCGCGATTTTGAGCACGTCCGTCTCGCCTTTGGGTGCGAACACCGGCAGCTCCAATTGCTGTCCTAGCGTCTCCAATTGCTCCATGGCTGCGGGGCGATAGACGTCCGCTGCTACCAGTAGGGGCGTGCGTCCTTGCTTATGGAGCAACCGGCCCAGCTTGCCGCTCGAGGTGGTCTTGCCGGAACCGTGCAGACCCACCATCAGCACGCAACTCGGATTACCGCTCAACTGCAGGCTGGCGTTGGCGGAGCCGAGCAGCTCCACCATCTCGTCGTGGATGATCTTGATGATTTGCTGTCCCGGCTGGATGCTCTGGACGACCTCCTGGCCGAGGGCTTTGGATTTGACCCGCTCAATGAAGTCCCGCGCGACCTTGAAGTTCACGTCGGCTTCGAGCAAGGCCTGCCGCACTTCCCGCAAGGCTTCGCTTGCGTTGGACTCGGAGATCTTGCCTAGACCGCGTAGGTTCCTGAATGCGGCTTGCAGCTTGGTGCTTAACGAATCAAACATCCGGCCAAACTAGGGCACTGAGGCTGGGTTGACAAGGGCGGGCCCTTGTGGCTTAATACACCTTCGCTCGAAGCGGGTGGCCCGTGGTAGGATACTCAAGTGGCCAACGAGGGCAGACTGTAAATCTGCTGGCTTACGCCTACGAAGGTTCGAATCCTTCTCCTACCACCACCCGAAAACCCCAAGGAAAACCCTACTTTCGCCCAATATTCACAGGCAATCCCACGAATGCGCCTTTTCAGCACATCGGCTTTATCTTCCTTTCTATGCTTTTCCGTTCCCGTCTGCAAGGATGCTCGAAAAGATAGCAAAAAGATAGCAATGCCGTTCCGTCGATAGTCTGTCTGCCTGAACCTTTGGGGCCAAAGACGCTGCGCCAGGAGCCTGTGGCGGGGTTTGTCGCTTCTACCATGTCAAGGGGGGTAGCGGGCACCCTCTTGGAGCTCGCCAGAAGGCCACTGGCGCACGCCCCGGCGCTAAGGAATGGCTTCTGTCGTGACTGGTGATCGTGGACCAAAGCCGGCCTGCCAAGACGACGCCGCCAGCCGGGCGGCTTGGCCGGCAGCTTGGCATCTGACAAACGAGGTAAGGAATCTCTTAAAATCCTGGGACCGTGGTGGCGGTGGGTGGGTAGGCCCCGCCCGTGCACGCTGACCCGCCAGCGTTAAGGAGGTAATCAACCGGCTGTGGTTTTTGGGAATCCCCCAGTACGCGCAACCTCCATCCGGTATTTCAGCACTCTGGCAATCCCCTTGGCCTGCTGGATGCTTTTTCGCCGCGTCTCAGGGCATCCTGGGCGGAAAGCGGTGGCTTGGAATTGGGATTGCAGTCTCCCAGCAGATTCGTATTGTTGCGGCCGTTTAGTGCGTTAGCGAGCAATTCCAAGAACGTTATGAAGACGACATTGACCTTGTGAAGACATCAATCTCGAAATCCCTTCGGTTCCTCTGCACCCTCAGTATAGCCCTTTGGCTGGTTGCCCCGCGCACTATTGCGGATGAGGCACGTTTCTTCCGGATTCTCGGCCCGACGGCAACCACCATTACCGCCTTCACCCCGGAAGGCTACATCACTTGGACGAACGCGCAGGTTGGAAGCGACTATACGGTCCAAACCGCTCGCAGCCTGGGAGCTGCCGCCAACTGGATTGACTACATTCAGGTTCCTGCGAGCAACAGTGTCAGCAGTCACAGGCTGTACGACCCCAATCCTCCCTCGGGCATGGTCCTCATTCCTGCTGGCAGCTTCACGATGGGCAACTGCATGGGCCCAGTCGATGGACTGCCCGCGGAACTGCCGCTGCACACGGTGTATGTGAGCGCCTTTTACATGGATAAGTATGAGGTGACGAAGGCGTTGTGGGACGAGGTTTACGAGTGGGCAATCACGAACGGCTACATTTTCACGGCTATAGCGAGTGGCAAGGCCGCCAATCATCCGGCACAGAACATGAATTGGTATGACGCGGTGAAGTGGTGCAACGCGCGGTCGCAGAAGGAGGGGCGGACTCCGGCCTACTATACCAGCGCGGCGCAGACGACGGTGTATCGAAGTGGGAATACCGACGTGCAGAATGATTGGGTGAAGTGGAGCAGCGGATACCGGTTGCCGACGGAGGCGGAGTGGGAGAAGGCGGCGCGGGGCGGAGCCGCTGGTCATCGGTTCCCTTGGTCGAATACCGATAACATCACGCATAGTATGGCAAACTATTATAGCAGCGGCGACTATGCCTACGACACAAGTTCCACGCGCGGTTATTATCCGACCTTCGCCAGTGGCGGTTTCCCCTACACAAGTCCGGTGGGGTATTTTGCGGCGAACGGGTATGGGTTGTATGACATGCTGGGCAATGTTTCGGAGTATTGCTGGGATTGGTATGGTTCATATTCGAGTGGCCCGCAGACTGACCCACGTGGTCCCGAATCAGACTCGTTCCCTGTGCTCCGAGGCGGCAATTGGTCCAACAACCCGTTCTACTGCCGCACAGCGATTCGCAACTTCGGCACCCGGACGCGCAGCAACAACGAGATCGGATTCCGTTCCGTCCTGGCCTCAGGCCAGCCGTGAGCTGGACAGCGAGATCAGGGCAGGCTGGGCGGAGCGAGGGTGCGGGATTTCCAATCGTGCGTTTTACCGTCGGCTCGACCGGCGGGGAGCCCTTGGCGCGTGGCCGCGCGCCGATAGGGAGTCTCCTATTGTGCTGGCCACGCCAGCAAGCCCGGGGGGGGCGTAATGCCTTCTTTGACAGGGTGGTTGAAGCCTGCGATCGCCTGCGATACGTCGGGGCATTTTGGAGGAAGACAAGTGCGAACGTCCATCGCTGCTGACGCTCGTCAACGCCCGACGCGGCGCCCCGGTTTCGCCGCCCGTTTGTGCCGAGGCCCTCGTCGGGTGAACTACATACAAGCCGTACGTAATGTCCGGAGTTGGCACGCACGGCCCAACAGGGGATGCTGAGTTGTTCCTGATAAGGAACTGGAAGGCGGCGCCCGCAAATGCGCTAATCGTGAAGAGCCGTCCTCCGCTTGGCGCGGTGTAACCCCGATTCACCGCAGCGCTGCGGCTCAGGACAAATCCGGAAGCGGCACTGACTTGACCAAGGCGGCATGAATGAAGCCCAGAAACTGAACTGGTCACAACCTGGGAACTGTTCTCTGAAAATGTGACCCTGCGGCAGGTACATAAGCAGCGTTTGACCCGGTTTACTTTGTGGCGCAAAGTAATAGCCGTAAGCATGCAGCAAACAGAACATATGAAAATACAATGGTTCAAACGTATCGGTTGGTTTTATGTGCCCGTATCCGCTTCAGGTGCTGTCGTGTGCCTCCTCGCCGCCCTCTTCTGCGTAACGGTATTTGTAGCTGTTGACAGACATTCTCATTCCGTCAGTGATACCCTGTACGGAGTATTCCCCTTTTTCGTCTGCACTTTTCTGCTGGTCGATTGGATCGGCGGCCGGGCGAGTGACAGAGCGGCCTGAACATCAGTCAACCGGGTCTCGATTTGCATTCAATGCCTGTCTTGGTTAGGGCCAGAGCGACGGAAGGGCTGCTCGCCTCGGCCGTCACATAAACTGATTCACATCGGCCCCTTTCATGCGCAAGTCCGGTGGCAATCACTTGCGCGTTCTTCTGCCGGAAAAGAAGAAGCGTGCGCTACCGACCGGACGCAATACGGGGGCGGATGAGCGAGGGCATCCCAGGCGGCCTGCTTATAGCTGGTATTTTGGCGATAAACTGAGGCTCGAAATGCTCACCTACAGCCCGGGCCGTCGGCCTGCCATTTTGTTTAGCGCCCAACCCGGCGGCGGCACGGCGCTGCCGCCTGTAACAAGCCACCTGCAAGCCAACTGGTAGCCAGGAGGTAGGGTGTTGATACGGTATCTTAGCGCTAAGATACCGTATCAACACCCTACCTCCTGGCTACCAGTTGGCTTGCAGGTGGCTTGTGGGTTCCTTGCACGTCGCTCCGGAACCAGTGGAGACCTTTGGGTCTGGAGTGCCAGAATGATGGCCGTGTCGAGCACAGGGCCGGCTGGCCGTCTATTTTGCGCTTGCTGCCGTCGCTGCCGCTCCACCCGCAGGCTCCTTCGCCGCTCCGGCTACACGCACGGTCGTACCCCCCACCAGCGAATCCGCCGGGTTAAGGATAACACGATCGGCGGGTCCAACTCCGCCCAGAACCTCGATACTGGGCCCGAAGTCGCGGCCCAGCGTGACACGGCGTAATTCGACTTTCCCATCAGGGCCAACCACACCCACTTGCGGGCCCTCGGCGCGGAACAGGAGGGTATTCGACGGAAGCGTCAAGGCTGGGTCCACTTTGGATTCCGTTAAGCGCACCTGGACGTAAGTGCCGGCGAGGATTTCACCGCGCGCATTATCCACCTCCAACTCCACGAGCAACGTGCGCGAATCGGCGTTCATTGCCCCGGAGGTCCTCACCACTTTGGCGGGAAACACGCGACCGGGCATTTCGGGTATGGTCAATTCCGCCACTTGGCCGGGCGCCATGCCGCGGGCAACGGCTTGAGGCACGCGCACAAAGACACGCAAGGTGCCAGTCTGCGCCAGGCGGAAGAGTTCGCTGCCGCTGCTCGACGCCACCAATTGGCCGACATCCGTTCCCCGGACGGTGATCGTGCCAGCGAAGGGGGCGGTGACCCGCTCAAAGGACTGCAGCTCTTCCAGGCGGCGCGCATTCGCACGCGCGGCTTCGACCGTTGCGGACTTGAGTTCCAGGTCGGCCTTCTTCTCGGCGGCTTCCTGCTCGCTGACGCTGGAGGTCTTGAGCAACTCGGTCCAACGGGAATCGGTCATCTTGGCGAGCGCGAGGGCGGCTTCGGCCTGGGCGAGTTGGGCGCGCGCCTGGGCTAACTCCTGGTTCAGCTCCGGCGTGTCAATTTCAGCCAGCAAATCCCCCGCCTTAACCTGCGCCCCTATGTCCACCAGGTAGCGTTTCACGTAGCCGCTGGTGCGCGCATAGATCGGCGCTTCGACCAGCGCCTTGGCTTCAGCCGGCAGCATCAGTCCGGCGGCGTTCTTGCCCGGTACGGCCGACACTACGCTGACGGTTTGGATGGCTAGCTCGCGTGTCTCCGCGCGCAGTGTGTTTCGATGCATTGCACGGGGGATCAATCCAGCCACCGCGCCAATGACAACGAGCACCGCCGCGACGATGGCCGCATTGCGCAGTTTGGCGCCGGCGCTGGCTGCGGCTTCCGAAGCGGACGCCAGGGCCTCCCGCGGAGGAAGGGGCGATATCGGTTCTTTTATTCCAGAGGGATTCATAGGTAAGCTCAGGCGCCCGCGGGGGCCGGGTCGATGCCGCCGGTTAAGGGCGCGAAATCGGACGGGGTCTTGGCCGGTGCCGTTGCGGGCCGATGCAGCAGACTGAAGACGACCGGGACAAAGAAGAGGGTCGCTATCGTGGCCACGACCAGGCCGCCAATGACCGCGCGACCCAGCGGGGCGTTTTGCTCGCCTCCCTCGCCCAGGCCCAGGGCCATAGGCAACATTCCGATCACCATTGCCGCCGCGGTCATGAGCACCGGCCTCAGACGGCTCGTGCCAGCCTCCCAGGCCGCCGTCAACGGGTCCATGCCTTGCAGCAGGTCATTACGCGCGAAGGTGACCACCAGCACGGAATTTGCCGTGGCGACGCCCAGGCTCATGATGGCCCCCATGAGCGCAGGCACGCTGGCAGTCGTAAGTGTCAGGTGCAGCGCCCAGGCCACTCCAGCGAGCGCGCCGGGCAGCGCGGTGATAATGATGAATGGGTCCAGCCAGCTCTGGAAGTTGACGACCAGCAGCAGGTAGATCAACACAATGGCCATCACCAATCCAATCCCCAGTCCGGTAAAACTGGAATGCATCGTCTCGGCCTGACCGCGCAACATGATCGAGCTACCCTTCGGCAGCTCCTTTTCGGCCTGAGCGAGCAGTGGCTGGAGGTCACGCAGGACACCCCCGAGGTCGCGCCCGCTGACGCCGCCGAAGATATCAATGACCGGCATTACGTTGTAGTGGGAGATCACCGGGGCACCGGCGGTGCGCGTGACGGTGGCGAGATTTGCTAACAGTTGCTCGTTCCCTTGGCCCGGCTGGCTGGCATTGATGGGCACCGAATTGAGCGCCGCGAGCGAATCCATCCGATGCTCGGGCACACGAATGTTGACGAGGTATTGGATGCCAAGCCGCGGGTCCATCCAATACACGGGGGACACCTGGCCGCTGCCACTTAGGCTCAGCAGGACTGAATTGGCCACGTCGCGCTCAGACAACCCCATTCCGGAGGCCTTGGTGCGATCAACAGCGAGCCTGAGTTTAGGCAGGTCGGCTGGCTGCTGCACGCGCACATCCACCGCGCCGGGCACCTGGCGAATCTTGTCCGCAAGTCGCGCCGCCACCTCGCGGTTCGTCGCCTGGTTGCGCCCGACCAATTGGATGTCGAACGGCGCAGGGAGGCCGAAGTTGATGGACTGGCTCACAATGTCCGCCGGCAGGAAGTAGAAGGCGATGCCTGGGAACCCGCGATTAAGGCGCGCCCGTAAGCGGTCCACGTAGCTGGCGGTCGGACCGTGCTCCGGTCGGAGCGACACAAGGATGTCCGCGTCACCGGTGCCGATGAGGCCGCTGTCGTTGTAGGTCATATTGAGGCTGGAGACAGGGATGCCGATATTGTCCAGCATGCCGTGCAGTTCCTCGGCTGGGATTTCCTGGCGAATGGCAGCCTCGACCTCATCCACCAGCCTGGCCGTCTCCTCGATACGAGTGCCGCTCCGGGCGCGCAGGTGCAACCGGAAATGCCCCGCATCCACCGCGGGAAAGAAATCCTGCCCGAGCTGGGGCACCAGCAGCATCGAGCCCACACAGAACGCCAGAAAGATGATCGCAAAGGGCGTGCGATGGTGAAGCACGGCTCCAAGCAGCGTGCGATAGCTCTCGCGGAACCGGTCGAAGCCCCTCTCGAAACTCTCCTGGATACGGACCAGCGGCCGCAGCCAGGGAGTGGTGGTGGCCGGGTCGTCGTGGCCGGAGTAGTGGTCCACGCCTCGGTAGAACCACATCACCAGCGTCGGCACCAGCGTCCGCGATAACACGTAGCTGGCGAACATGGCGAACACCACCGCTTCCGCCAGCGGCACAAACAGGTAGTGTGCCACCCCGGTCAGGAAGAACATCGGCACGAAGACGATGCAGATGCACAGGGTCGAGACGAAGGCGGGCATGGCGATCTCCTGGGCCCCATCCAGGATGGCGTCGTCCAACGCCTTGCCCGACGCCATGTGCCGATGGATGTTCTCAATGGCCACCGTCGCGTCGTCCACAAGAATGCCCACTGCCAGCGCCAGGCCGCCCAGGGTCATCAGGTTAATCGTTTCGCCCAGCGCGCTGAGGATGGCAATCGAGGTGAGCACTGAAAGCGGGATCGAGAGCGCGATGATCAACGTGCTTCGCCACGAGCCCAGGAACAGCAAGATCATCAGTGCGGTGAGCGAGGCGGCGATGACGCCTTCCCGCAGTACCCCCGAGATGGCCGAGCGCACGAAGATGGACTGGTCGGCAAACTCTTTGACGTTCAGGTCGGAGGTCAGACCGCTGAGAACGCGCGGCAGGCCCTTCTTGATCCCGCTGACCACGTCGAGCGTGGACGCCGCGCCGGTCTTATAGACGGTGAGCAGCGCGCCGCGGACGCCGTCGTTGCGAACGATATTTTGCTGTGGCTGGTAACCGTCCCGCACCTGGGCCACGTCCCGGATGCGGATTAGCGCACCATTGACAGTCCGGATCGGCAAGTCGGCCAGCTCGTCCATGACTTTGGGAGTCGAATTCAGCTCGACGGCGTATTCCGTGCCGCCAATCTTGGTGGTGCCACTGGGGAGGATCAGGTTCCCGGCGTTGAGGGCGTTGACCACATCCATCGGCGCCAGGTTCTTGGCCTTGAGGGCCGTCAGGTCGAGGTCCACCGATACGATGCGGTTCTTGCCGCCATAGGGCCACGGCATGGCCGCGCCCCGCACCGTGGCCAGGCCCACCCGGATTTGGTTGGCGGCGAGGTCGAAAATCTCCTGCTCGGAAAGCTTGGGGCTGCTGATGCTGTATTGCAGGATGGGAACGGTGGAAGCGCTGTAGCGAATAATCAGAGGCGGTGTGGTGCCGGGAGGCATCGAGCGGATGACTGTCTGGGCGATAGCGGTCACCTGTGCCACGCCGGCATCCACGGACGTGCCCTCGCGGAAGAAGACCTTGATCACGCCCATGCCGTTGTAGGCATTGGACTCGATGTGCTCGATGTCGTTGACGGTGGTCGTGAGCGAGCGCTCCTGCGTGTAGTTCATGCGCTGCTCGATCTCCTGGGCGTCCAGGCCAGCGTATTGCCACACAATGCTGACGACCGGGATGTTGATGGATGGGAATATATCGGTCGGCGTGCGCAACAGCACAAAGGGCGTGAGCAGCAACAGCACCAGCGACGCCACCACGAAGGTGTAAGGTCGCCTGAGCGCCAAACGGACAATCCACATACTTTCGACACTATAGTCAGAACCGCCCCCGCTCGGACAACATTACATTGCGCCGTTTCAACAAGACTCATTATCGGGATGCGTCGTAGGGTAGGGCGCGTCACTCCGTGCGCGCCGTTCGCTCACAGGTGCCCGGGACCGGCGCGCACGGAGTGACGCGCCCTACCCAACTTAACGAACTGAGGATTGTTGGCGCCGTTTGAGTGCTTGAAGCGGCGGGGCATTCATGAGAGAAAGGGGCGTGGACCTACGCAAAACTAATCGCCGTGCTTTTATTCGAGACTCGTTCGCAGTGGCTGCCACGACGGCCCTGGTGGGGCCTGGCTCGATGCTGCCCGGCCGGGCTCCCGCAGCGGAAACCCCGCGGCAGCCAATCCGGCTGGGTGGCCCGTCCTTTGCCAAAACCGATGATCCCGAGGCGCTGGCGCTGGCGCACCGCGAACTGGGCTATCGCGCTGCCTATTGCCCGGGTGTGGCGCTCAAAGACACCGACCGCATCCGCGCGTTGAGCGAGGCATTCGCCAAGCACGACGTGGTTATCGCGGAGGTGGGCCGGTGGTGCAACCTGCTGGACGCCGATCCGGAGAAGCGGCGCCAAAACCTGGAGACGGTGACGGAGGGCCTGGCCTTGGCCGAGGCCATCGGCGCGCGGTGCTGCGTGGACATTGCCGGATCATTCAGCACGACTTCTTGGTTCGGGCCGCATCCGGACAACCTGACCCCGAAGGCCTTTGACGCGATCCTCGAGAACGCACGCAAGATCATTGACGCGGTGAAGCCCAAGCGTGCCCGGTTCTGCTACGAGATGATGGGCTGGGCGTTGCCGGACAGCCCGGACAGTTACTTGAAGCTACTCAAAGCGGTGGACCGACCGGCATTCGGCGTCCATTTGGACCCGTGCAACCTGGTGAATTCGCCGGAGAAGTTCTACCGCAACACTGCCCTGCTGAATGAATGTTTTGACAAGTTGGGCCAGTGGATCGTGAGCTGCCATGCCAAGGATCTGACCTGGGACGTCGAGATGAATGTGCATTTCCGCGAGGTAGCGCCCGGCAAAGGGTCCCTGGATTACGCGACCTATCTGAGACGCGTGGCAGAGCTGCCACAGAACGCACCCCTGATGCTTGAGCATCTCAGCACGGCGGAAGAATACGCCGCCGCGCGGGAACATATCTTGGAGGTCGGGCGCAAGGCTGATTTGAGCTTCGGCTGAGTCGCAGGCGGACCAGACGAGCTACTGATTACCTCCCAGTGCCGATGAGTACAGATGCCGCCAATCTTGAGAAGAACACCGCGGCGCTGAATTCCGTCCTGGCGGCATTCCTATTGACCGGATTGAAAGTAGTGGTAGGCGTGCTCAGCGGCAGCTTGGGGATTCTCGCGGAAGCGGCCCATTCCGGCCTGGACCTTGCGGCCGCGATCGTTACCTGCATCGCTGTGCGGGCGGCCAGCAAGCCCGCTGACCGGGACCACGCCTATGGGCACGGCAAAGTGGAGAACCTCTCGGCGTTGGCGGAAACACTCTTGCTGCTCGCAACCTGCGTTTGGATCATCCGCGAGTCCGTTCTGCGGCTGACCTCGCACCATGTGCAGGTGGACGCCTCCCTCTGGGCCTTTGCGGTCATGGCCATCTCGATCGTTGTGGACTTCTCGCGCTCCCGGATGCTCTACCGGGTAGCGGTCAAGCACCGCAGCCAGGCCCTCGAAGCGGATGCGTTGCATTTCAGCACGGACATCTGGAGTTCGGCGGTCGTGATCCTCGGGCTGCTAGGAGTCAAGCTCGCCGGCTGGTATCCGGCGATGGGCTTTCTCCTGCAAGCAGACGCCGTGGCAGCGCTCCTCGTAGCCGGTATCGTGGTGCTGGTCAGCGGACGGCTTGGCGTGCGCACGGTGCAAGGGCTATTGGATACTTCGCCGCCCGGAATGGACGAGAAAATCAACTCAGCCGTCGCGGCGATGGATGGCGTGTTGGATTGTCACGCGGTGCGGGTGCGTCATTCAGGGCCATACTACTTCGTTGACTTGCACATCCTCGTGGATGGCGAACAGTCTCTGCGGTCCGCTCACGAGCTGACTGAGCGCGTCGAGCAAGCGGTTGAAGCAATTCTTCCAGGCGCGGACGTGACGGTTCATCCTGAACCGGCGCCGATCGCAACCAAGCCTCCGGCAGATAAGAGCGGCCCTGCCTCGAACTAGTGTAGTGTATCAGAATTGCATATACAATTGCGCGCGAAAGCGGCAGAGGACAGCCGCACTCCAAGACGCTAGCGCGCCCACCTATGCGCCGGAAAACGCGAAGCGTCTTGGAGTGCGGCTGTCCTCTGCCGCGTTTGAGTTCGCTCGAAACACAATGGTAATTCTGAGACAGCACCCTAGTTAAGGAGCGTGTCATGAAAACGGAAAGTGCCCCATCGCCCAAACTCCCTCATGCCGATGGCCTAACGGCCTGCGCCCGAGCGGCCTTGTGTACGACCTTCCTGCTCTTGTTCGCCGCGCCCGCGCCCGCTAGGGCGGCGGAAACCCAAGTAATGCGGGGGCACGTGCCGGCAGTGGTATCCCATTCGCAGTCGGTGGGACGACTGGAGCGCGGGCGGCGGATGAAGTTGGCGATTGGGTTGCCGCTGCACAACCAGGCAGGTCTGACCGCTCTGCTCCAGCAACTCAACGATCCCGCTAGTCCGAATTACCGCCAATGGCTGACGCCGGAGCAGTTCACCGAGAGGTTCGGACCGACGGAAGAGGATTATCAGACAGTAGTTGCCTTCGCAAAGGCGAGCGGCCTGAAACAGCGGTTTCGCAAAGGCATTCGGATTTAGGAGTCGGGCAGGAACGCGATGTTTTTCCAGACAACCGTCCCGCGTCTTGACTGTCTGGGTCTCCCCGTAAAAGGCAAAACCTCCCCGTCAAGGCAGCGTCGGTATTTTCCGGCGGCAGCCCCGGCATTCCGGTCTTCGGGTTGGATTGCGTGTCGGTGGCTCTGTGTCTGGCTTAACCGCTCAAGCACCGAATGGGCCAGCCACAGAGCAGCGAGCGGTAAATCCGCTTGCGGAGTTCCTGCAGCGTCACCTTGCCCAATCGGAAAAGTTTGCCGTGTACAATGGCAAAGGCGTGGAAGAGCGTGAAGGCGATGATTTTTATCCACAACAGCGCCAAGACCGCCACCGGCTTGTGATGAGCGCAGTGGGTCAGGTGCCAGTGTTGGGTTAACTCACCAAAGGCGTTATTCTCGATCTTCCAGCGCAGGTGCCCGAAGTCCCGAATGGGCGCCCCGTCATAGCC
>Ga0118677_10004373_pt1 | contig 25806 bp, 19 predicted proteins | sample AliMusrvi5mmetaG_FD_86154 | JGI IMG/M metagenome (GOLD analysis project Ga0118677, IMG submission 86154)
TAGAGCACATCCCTTTTAAGGATGGGGTCCTGGGTCCGAATCCCAGCTGGGTCACAAAAAGCCTCTTAATCAATTGATTGAGAGGCTTTTAATATTTTATATGACTGTTTAATCCCCGTTTTTTTGGAATAATTGGATTTTTTCCCGATTTCATGGATCCAACCCATATCATTTTTAAACTCCTTTTTGATATTTATTGATCAGAATTAATTAATTCTAATGATCCATATGTTTTAATGGATAATATGCATTTTTAGCCGAGCAAATCTAATATTTACAAGGTTGTTTCACCCAACAATCTTGTGTAACGTACTGGAAATCTTTAATACCAGGTATTTTAAACTAAATCTAATCAAAGGTCTGAATAGAACCATTTTCCTAATAGCCACAAGATATGGATTTTAAATTTTTACATCTCAGAAACACCCGAAAACTAATTGCCGGCAAATCATCTCCACTACCGGAAAAACCTGACAGGAGAAGGTTTATTAAAACAATGGGTATTGGTGTTCTTGCGGTAAACCCTATTGTAGAGACTTACAAATCAATTAATTTCAAACCTTTTGAAATTAAACTTAGCAATAATCGGTTAATTGTTATACGCAATGAAAAAATTGTCTGGGAGATTTCTGACTATTTCTTTGAAAATGATTATCACATAAAACTCTCCTCAAAGGGGCTGACTTACCGGATTCAAGTCGAAAATCTGCAGGTTCATGAGACCACTCTGAACCTCTCAATTGTGGCGACCATCGTTAAAAAGAATAACGATTGGTTGATGAAGATCGTTATTCCGGAATTATCAGTTTGTGAAGAGGTGAATTTTTTGGAGTGGCTGGATAAAACCAAATCGGTTCACGCGGATCATATCTTTGATTGCCGATTATTTGATTTGGATAAATCGGATAATATTGAATTATACGGAAACTGTAATCTTGAAATTTCAAGTGATTGGACTATTCGGTTGAATGGGTCAGGTTCAGTAATCGTTCATTGGCATGGGCTCGAATCCAGAATTAATGATCTTATTATAAGGCCATTCCAAAAGCATTCACTTAGTTTTACAAAATCATTCGATGAAAATGGTGTTGCAATAACGATTCCCCGGTTTAAGGGATGGAGCAAGGGAATAACACAATTGCACTTTTATGAGAATCACAGGATCTCTTTCAATGCGGATACTCCGGACTTAAATTTTCTTTTACAAAAATCAAATGAGGAAATTTCCAACAAAGCAGTTTGGGTTTCTGAAGAGCACGGGAATTTTAATTATTGGCCAGACGATCGAATTGAAGCAAAATTCATCTTTGTAAAGTATTTCTATTTTGCAGAATATACTGATGAAGCGGATCCTCATTTTTACATGGCCGGTCAACTTATGCCTGAGGGACAATGGATTACAACATCGGTCGGGTCATTTAGATTCCAAAATGACATAGCGCTTCCAGTTTTTGAATCTTATGGTGTTGGTAAGCAATTCTCAGGGCATATTTTTGAACCTGGATTATTGGCATTTCAACCTATTCTTAATGGTGCAACAACGATTCCAACTTATTTTACACCACCCCAGTCTGTCCAGATCAATCCATATCCTGTTAAACAGAGGAACTCACAGGAAGATAGCGAAACCCAGTGTAATCTTTTAGATGCACCAACTCGAAATTCGTCTGCCGAATTTCAGAACCGGCAGACCAGGAAAAATGTTGTGGCCCAGGTTCCATTTAATCGGACAAAGGTCCCCCATTTAAACATTTCCTTTGATGAGATCCGGTTTGTTCCAAAAAGGGCAATTAAAATTACTGTTTTACGTCCGGAAGATTTGCTTAATCTCCAATTTGAATTTCATAACTTTAAATTTTCAAATAAGGGACAGGCTCCGTTTCTTGAGTTGGACGATCCCAAAAGTAAAGGGGTAGTGGTTGTATTTTTCCCCTCGCAACATACATTTGAACAGGCTTTTTTCGAAAGCAATGACATTCCAACCACAAATTCTACTTTCAAAATTTCGAAAATAATATCCTCAAATGGAGAGCCTGTCTTGCCGGTGATGCAAATCAGGGCCCGAAAGAGCAGGCTGGTGTATGAACTTGAAGCCGGGCATTCCGGATTTCCTTTGATGATGGAAGATTTGCTGGATTGGTCCAAATATGATCTTCGTGTTCATCCACGGGCGTGGATTAAGCTCGCAAACCTATTAATACCGGTAACTTATCCGGTTCAGGTAGATAAAGCTACCCTTACCCGGGCAAACGTAAAAGACAAATTTCTTCAACGGGATTCCAAATTGTTGGATTATGGCATCCGGCTGGTCCAAAACAACCAGGTGAAGGCTCAAACTGATCTGGTATACTCAGATCAAAACATGGTAAACATACTATCTGCAGATCGGATTGAAACCTCAGGTTCAGATTTCAGTATTTCGGCATTGAAAAATATCAATCTGACTGTTGGCCCGATTCCCGATACCAGCACCTCAATTGAGGCTCCTGCCTTAATGTATATTTCTCCAAATCAATTGAATGACTTTAGTCACAGGATAAAGTTGGATATCAGGGATATCGGTGAGCAGAAGATGGAAAGTACGCAGGTGAACATCAATCTTCGGGTCCTGGATTCACTTGAAGCGACCAAAGGCGAAATTTCGGAATTGTGGCATACCAGATTAGGAATTAAACTAAAAAGCGGATTAACATCATTATCAGGATTGGAATCCCTGAAAACGATCCGGGTTTTATGGGCCGATGATGCCTTGGTTAAATATAATGCAGATGCTCCAAAACGAGACACCCCTTTTCTTGCCTCACTTGATGGCAACAACCGCCATAAACTGGTTCACCAGACATCTGATTATTCGATTCCCGGGTTTTCACCGATTGCGGTTCCGGTAAATAATCTGATGCTTAGCTCTTTGGGCGCCTACTTAAACTGGCATGCTTTTTTCAATATCTCAAGTCCATTGGATAGTTATTGAATATCAGTGAATGGGAACATATTGCGACCTTGGGACGTGATCATTATGTTAAAATTGTCGAAAAAGGATATCTTTTCCCGTTTGGACATCGGGCTGCACTTGTAAAAGTAACTGAACGGAAATTCAACCAAACTACCCGCTCAGCAGTAAACAGGCAGCATATGTATATAGTGGTCTTGCAGAAAGAGGTTCTTTTTTCTAGGAATGATCCGGACGGAAAATTTATTGAGTTCCCATTCCAGGCGGTCCGCTTGGAAACCAGTGTTACCCCAAACATTGACAAACCTACTGGTTCAACCATTCTCTCTGGTACTTCGGCTTACAATTTTTATATTAAGGTAGGCGGTGAAGGATTTAAATTTGATGTGATATCAACCGATAAAGAGGGATTCGAGCATCAGTTCAGGATGCCAATGGTCTTTCTCGAGAATATTATCGCACGTGATTCCAAACAAATGGAGCACTTGATACCGATATACAACCTGAAGACGGACTTTACGGTGGCTAATTTCTGGAATCAAAAAATTGCCTTCGCAAATTGTTTGGTCGACGGTGACACTTCATTTGAGACTGACAACATAAACTTCGGTGGACAACCTTATCCTGCAAAAGGGGAGGGGGATATCAAATTTCATCCCAAAGTTCAGGTTGCAAATGTCTATATTAAACAGGTTCAGGAACTCACAGGAGAGCATAAAACTGCCTCCATTACGTTCGAGGATGATAATAATGCCGGTCAGGTATTTGCCGGAGTAACAGGTACTGTTGTGGATTTCTCAGGAGGTTCTGATAAATCCGGGGGATTTCTCTCTCCTAATATGTCAGTGAGTGCTCTTAGTAAATTGCAGGGACCGGTGGGAGGCGATCTTAACGATATTAAAAACCTGGTATTTAAGGCTGACCAGTTTTTTAAAGCTCTGAATGGCATAAAGCCTCCAAAGATATTTGGCGTAATTGATATTTTTAGTCTCCTTTCTGACTTAAACCTGGGCGGCTCATTCAATTCATTAACTGACCAAATCGGTGGCATCAGGAAAGAGATTGAAGATACCAAAAATGAAATCCTATCACTCGAAAATCAGGCAAAAGAGACTTCAGAAGATGTGACAGCGCAGCTCGCAGCTGCAAAGAAAACTATTTCTGACAATGTAAAAGAACTCCTGGACACGCTAAGCAGCAGTATTCCCAAGATCCCGAACTTCAAGTCGTACGTTACTGAAGAAGCAGTCTATGCCGAATATAAATGGCAACCTGAACTCAAAGGAAAGCAAATCGAAGTGATTTCGGGAATTCTCAATGTAAACGTCGATAATCCCACCAATGCCCTTACCGTTTTAACTCAATTGGAAAAACCTTTCGATTCTTCAAAGGCGACCTCATTAAATAGCACAGCCAGATTCGAAAAGTTTGGAATAGACATAGTTCTCCTGTTGGCAGTTAATTTTAATTATCTTGAATTTAAAAGTGGTTCATCACAAAAGACAGATATAAAGGTCGATATTGATCCTAAGAATCCTATTGTTTTTAAGGGTGCATTAAGCTTTGTGAATAACCTCCAAAGTATAATTCCAAATACCGGTTTTTCGGATGACAGACCTTTTATTGAGATTCAACCCTCCGGAGTTACAGCAGGGTTTAATATCAGCATCCCCAGTATTCAGGTTGGGATATGTGCGATCTGTAATATTAGTCTTGGAGCAAGTATAACCCTTCCATTTGCCGGTGATCCACTGACGCTTGCCTTCAATTTCTGCACGCGTGAAAACCCGTTTTTATTGACCGTTTCCTGTTTTGGAGGTGGTGGATTCTTCCTGATGGTGACTACATTGCACGGAATCCAATCAGTTGAAGCTGCCTTCGAATTTGGGGCAGCACTTTCGCTGAATGTAGGTGTTGCATCCGGAAGTGTTTCTGCGATGGGCGGTTTTTACTTCAAGGTTGAGAAAATCACAAAAACCGTATCCGGGGTAGATCATGAACTCACCCAAATTAATCTTTCAGGATACCTACGTATCAATGGAAGCTTATCCATTCTGGGCTTAATCACTGTTTCACTTGAATTTTACCTGGCCTTTACAGCCGTTTTTGTGGGTGATAAAGTTGAAAAACTGCAAGGTGAAGCTACCCTGAATGTAAAGGTTGAAGTCTTGTTCTTCAGTAAAACAGTGTCGGTAACTGTCCATCGTGAACTCCAGGGGGCTGATGCCGACCCCAAATTTGCTGACATGATCGATCAGGACGACTGGCAAAATTATTGCCAGGCCTTTGCGGGCTGATTACTAATTCTAAAATTAATCCAAAATGTCACAGGAAATAATATTTACCACATTACCCAACCAGCAGATTATTGTTGACGGAAAACCGTGGTTACAACTCTCTGTTTTTGTATCTATCAGGTTAACCTCGGCAAAAGATACTTCATTAAATTCATTCGATGACATTTTGCGCTGGCCGGAAAAAATTTTCAACTCGAAGTACCAGTTCAGGATGCAGTCAGGTCTTCTGACTGACGCAGAACTGATAAAGCAAAAGGTTGATAATGTTCTTTTTAAAAATGTATTTCATAAGGATATCCGTGTAAAGGGATTTTTGCAGGAGGACCTTTCTGTAAAACGGATCAATTCTTTCCCATTAACTCATATCCATGATTTCCTTGTCAAAAATTACCTTCAGACTGCAATTGAAAGTCCCAAAGAGAAGCTTTCGGCAGAAAAATTCATTGATGATGATCGTTTTGGAATTATTTCGCAATTTCGCCTTAATGAATCGGAAATCAGCAAACTGGATAATCCGGCAGAACTACGAACTCCCTTAAAGGCTCAGGATTTAAAGGTCAGAAAAACCGACAGTGCACAAAATCACCAAACAATTCTCAGAGCCAATTATTTTATCCCATTCGCGAAAAAGGCTGATCCACATTCAGATTTTACACAGTTTAATACCTTTCATAAACTCGGAAAAGAGCCTAAGCGGATTGCATTACCTAAATTAAAAAAACCAGAGTTCGAATTCCATGATATCATGGCTGCAATCAACAATTATCCGCAGCTGATGCGGAAGTTTGGGTTTGTGCTTGATTTTCAAATCCCTTATATCCAGCCTATTCCATCTTCTGGCACCATTCATGTCATACCGGTTTCGCTCGGATTATCGGATGCCACAACCATTGTTTCAACACCTCCTGTGGCTTATGAGATTACCAAAACCGGTTTTTATATCGCAGATAAGGCTGATACGATTTTTAAAAGAGGCTTTGTGAAAATTAATACCGACGAATTTTCTGTGGTTCAGATTGATGCAGATGGTGCCGCCTTGAAAACGAGCAATTTAACTGAGAATAAAGTACAACAGGTTGCAAAATATTTTGAGGATAAGTCAAAACTACTGGTTAACAGCAAGATAAATCTTACTAATATTCAGTCGAAATCCCAAATTCTTATAGAAGGTCTTCCTGTTTCTCCGGCTTTTTCGACTGATAAAATTGAATTTATTCCACCACCTGAGGATGAAGGCTTGCCATCGATACGTACTGCAGGAATTGCCATTACGAAAAACGGGATGGCGGAACATATTTTTTCACGCATTATAAGCAGTGTTAACCTTCAGACTAATTTACTTTCAGCCGCACCTTTAAACAGCGAATTCAAAATTAGGATACCGGCTAATATTTTATATTCCAATGATCTTGTACAAGGATACCGCATGGATATTGCTTACGAAAATGATCCTGACAAATGGTATTCGCTTCATCAACGCTAGGATCAGTATACCTGGTATAATGAGAGTAATCAGCCAAATGCAGTAGCAGGAATCGAACCGGATGAAGGGTATATTGAACTTGCTATTGCTGAGGATCAGGAAAATCCGGATGATGTTTATATCCCTGAAACATTGGCCAGGTGGGAGGGGTGGAGTTTATCCGTACGTAAGCCTGGTTTCGCGATCAATGAGGCTGATGATTATGTGCTGAAAGTGGGTGAAACACATAAGCGGGACTTCGTAAACAAAGAGAAAACTATTGAGCTTAAGAAATATTCTTTCGATCCTGATCTTGAATTTAAGATCAATGCTCAATCGGATTTAGTTCCCGGCACTTTACCGAAACTTCGCTTTGGCAAAGATTACCGGATACGAATCCGCACGGTTGATTTGGCAGGGAACAGTGTTTTACTCAGTCAGAAGAGCGAGGATGTTAATGATACAATTCGTAAAAACATCCGCTATATGCGTTTTGAACCCTTATCCAGCCCAATTATTTTGAATGGTAATCAGCTAAAAGACGGAGAATTTCTGGAGAGTATGGTGATCCGGAGCAATTTTGATACTTCATCCAAGGATTATGAAAATAAATATCCGGTGAGTCATCAGGTTTTTGATGAATTCTCACAACGGTATTTACTGCCTCCAAAAAACAGCCAGCTCATGGCCGAAACTCATGGAATGTTTGAAAAAGGATTTTCAAATAATCCGGTGGCAGCAAAAGTAATTTATGACCTGATAACCAACCATGAAGGTGTATATTCACAGGACAAGAAGAACACCGAAAAGGTATACCAGCCTTCCGAAGTGGAAATTGTCTACCTTCCCGATCCGATGGCTGCCGGAGTTGCACTGTTTATTGCTGATGGTCTTGAAAATACACATACCCAGGAATTTAATCCTAGGATGTTTGGATTTTTCACCAACGAGGAGATTTCACCATCATCGACCAATATAGATATCCCGGAGGCCTGGTATAAAGCTGGATTGGTAAGACTTAGACTTGAAGAAGGTGAAATCGGAAGCAAATGGGATGGGTCTCAACGGACTTTCACCATCTATCTTCCAAAAGGATTCCGGACCAGAATAAAATTCAGCACCTTCTGGAGGGAGAAGGACTTCAAGGAACTTTCGGCACTGTGGGGTTTGGTGAAAGAAAAGTCACCTTCAAATCAGGCTGAATTGGAACAACTTGTCCGCTCTGGACAACATTGGATGCTTAGTCCGTCGCGCGAGATGGAATTGGTTCATGCCGTTCAGCAGCCAGTTCTTGAACCTGTTATTCAAGCGCTGATCCCCGAAAGAAATTATGGAGACACTATTGCCAATATTAACACCCGGTTTCTTGTCCATGGCGAAAGTACAGAAAAGGTTGAATACCAGACCAGGTGGACTGAATCGAATGATGATGGCATATCGTTAACCATCAAGCAGACTCAAGGAACTAATTCGATTACGGATATTACTGTTAATTATTTGGATGATCTGATCACAAAGGGGACCATTCCCACCTTCCCCAAACTGGATCTGCAGGCAAATCCCAAACTGGTATTCCAACCGCATCCTAAGTTGGAAAGGAGAACAACAGTTGACTTTAAATTAAATCCACAGCCTGAAGCTGCCCGGATAAATGCACTTTATAAAACGCAATCAGCTTCATTTGAAAAACTTCAAAAAGAAAAGCTTGCTGCTCCAAAGAGTCTTCCAAACCGACTGAAATTTGAGATTCAGGAATCCCGGTTCAGTTTTATGAAAAATATCGAACTTCGCATTGATCCGCTTGTTCAACATTTTAGTGACACTAAACACCGTTGGGTTGATTACAAAATTGTAGCTTCTTCCAGGTACCGGGAATATTTTGATAAAATATTAAAACAGTACAAAGATTTGAATACTGTCCGGGAAAGCAAATGGATTGAAAAGATCAATATTCTGAGTATTACACGACCTAAAATTCCTGAAATTGATTATGTGATTCCAACTTTTGAATGGCATAAGACTCAGGATCAGAATACGATACAGCACCGGCGGTTAGGAGGAGGCTTGCGCATCTATTTAAAACGACCATGGTTTTCTACGGGAGATGACGGGATGTTGGGAATTTTGTTGCCGCCTTCTCCCCCCCAAAAGCCAACTATCGCTTCAATTATCCAGGGATATACCGGTTATTTCACCCATTGGGGAATCGATCCGTTGCATAATTCCACTCAACCGGATCTGTTTAGTCCGGCACCTCAGGAATTCAGGATGAACCCAACCTTTGATGAAAATGTCCAGTATCCGGACATGGGAAGTACACGTGCTAATGTTGTAGCCTATCCGGTGATTTTTGATTTGGATCGGCAGCAATGGTTTTGCGATCTGGCGATAAATCCGAAAATATGTATTTTCCGTTTGTAAAACTCGCGTTGGCACGATATCAACCCCATTCAGTTTGCAAAGGGGATACCGATGTCTGCTTGTCACCCGTGGTTATGGCTGATATGATTCAGCTTATGCCCGACCGAACTACCGTGATTCAATTTAAAAAGGAGGATGTGAACTCTAAGTTTACGGTGACAATTACCGGTGTGATTTACAGTGACACTTCCAACCCCTATAAATTATACAATTATATTCGGATCTCATTAATTGATAGTCGCATAGGACAACCTATCTATGGTTTGGTTGACGATGGTGTAAACACGAAAGAGCTCCGGGATGAAAAAGTTGAACTGGAAATAACCGAGCGGGATGTGGTGAATAACCGGTTTAAAGTGTCGACGGATTTTCGGCTGCCACACAACTACAAAACAGCCCCTTTCCAGGTCGTTATTGAAGAATTCGAACGCGGACCTCAAAAGATGAAAGTTCCTTCTGATTACTCCCGTAGGATTGAACAGTCTGAAGATACCGATAAACCGGTGTATGCTGATGTATTTAAAATTAATGAAACTAAATAAGTTTGTTAAGTTTTTCCCGCAGATAGATAACGCAGATTAACGCAGATTTAAAGTTGTTTCGGGCATTTCTGCGTTGATCAGCGGGATCAGCGGGCGAAGGTTTCCCGCGGATTATCGCAGATTATTTTTGCTAAATGAAAATCATCTTTAAATTTAACGAATTTAACTGAATATTTTTGGTATTTGACATCGGAATCGATGTCAACAATTTATGCCCACTTTTTTACTTCCCTTGTTTTTATCCCCCGAAAACATATCTTTGTTTCAGATTCTACAATGAAAAATCGGTTCCTTGTAACATGATAAAAAAAGTATTTTTTTGCAATTGTGGAGCGAATCTGATTGGAACAGATCGTTTAAAGGATATAGAAGCCTATCTGAAACAGATGGAACACCCGTATGTCGTGATTTCCGATTTGTGTGGTTGTGCTATTGAACGTAAAGAGGAAACCTACGATCTTTTTTTAGCTGCGGATGAAGCTTTAATCGTCGCTTGTTATCCCCGGGGGGTCAGGCTACTGCTGGAAAACTGTGGCATTGACTATCAAAACCGGAAGATCAGTTACCTTAATTTCAGAGAACTTAACAATCAGCAGATTTTTGGTTCAGTTGCTTCGTTTTTCTCTGAAGTATCTATCAATCAGGTAGTTTCAAAAATTGGATATGGAAGTACCTGGCCTTCATGGTACCCTGTAATCGACTATTCAAGGTGTACTGCATGTGGGCAATGTGCCGATTTTTGTCTTTTTGGCGTATACGAAAAGACTAAAAATAAGGTAGTTGTGGTAAATCCAAAAGGATGCAAAAATAATTGTCCGGCCTGCGCACGGATTTGTCCCCAAATAGCCATAGTCTTTCCAAAGTATGAGCATTCAGGAGCCATCGCAGGTTCTGAGACTATCGATGAAATGGCCGAGCAAAAGCGGCAAAATCTGGATATTGATGCCATATTGGGAAGCAATATTTATAAAGCCCTTGAAATGCGAAAAGCAAAGCGCCAGTCAATAATTCGCAATACAGCCATGCAACAGGCTATAAATGAGCGGGCACAAGCTCTCGCAGAAAAATCCGATAATTAACAATAGCCTTAAGATGTCTCTACTCCGAAATTTTATAAAGTCTGATCTCAGGTGTATTTGGAAATTCTCCTATAATATGGGATGGAAGGGTATCTCAGGATTTAATAAATTTCAGAAAAGAAAGCTACGTGGGGAGATCTTTCCGGCATTCCAGTTTATTTCAGTGACGGATGACTGTAATTTAGCTTGCCAGGGATGCTGGGTTACCAAGGGAGAAAAGAGTTCGAGCCTTGATATTCAAACAATTAATAAGATTATATCGGACAGCAAAAAATACGGTTCTTATTTTTTTGGAATCCTTGGTGGTGAACCATTGATGTACAACGATTTGATGAGCATCTTCAGGGAGAACCCAGACTGCTATTTTCAGTTGTTTACCAATGGTACTTTACTAACAGAGAAAATTTCCGCGGAGCTTAAGAAATTGGCGAATGTCACTCCGCTGATCAGTCTGGAAGGAAATGAAATTGTAGCAGATATTCGGAGGGGAAGTAACCGCGTTTTTCAGCGAACTATCCGTGCGATCGAAACTGCCACTTCCATGGGATTAATAACAGGTGTTGCAATAAGTGTCTGTAAATCAAATATTGAGATGGCGCTTTCGGAGGAATTCATTGAGATGCTTCATTCCCGTGGTGTGATCTACCTTTGGTATTATATCTATCGTCCAACAGGAGAAAATCCCCATTACGAACTAGCCCTCTCACCGGAAGAAATATTGAGGTTAAGAGAGTTTCTGGTTGATGGCCGGACCAAATATCCACTTGTACTGATCGATTCTTACTGGGGAGCTGACGGCGAGCCATTTTGTCCGGCGGCTGAGGGGCTGAGCCACCATATCAATCCAAATGGGGATATTGAACCATGCCCTGTGGTCCAATTCTCCTGTGATAATATCAAAGAGGGAGACCTAAAGGCGGTTTATGAAAACTCCGCATTTTTAAAGGAATTTAAATCCCAGGTGAACCATCAAACCCATGGATGCATCTTAATGGAAAATCCCCGATGGCTCAATGAATTTGCAGATAGTTATCAGGCAGCAAATACTTCAAACCGTCCCGGATTATCGGAAGAGCTTTCCAATGGATGTCCCGTTTGCAGTCATGGAAGTTGCCCTAAAATTCCCGAGAAGAACTGGATCTACAGGATGGCTAAAAAACGGGCATTCTTTGGATTGGGTGCTTACGGTTAATAATAAAACAATGGATTCAAAAATATTTCAGTCAATATTTACACTTGATGTTCCCGCTGTGAAAGAACAACGGGCCCATATCAGGGCTACTGTTGAATCATATTTCCTAAAAAATAAGGTGATGCCACCGGTCAGCCACGATGAATTATTCCGTTATGCAACGCTACTGATGAATGCCGAAAAGTGGGAGGAGCGTTATCGTGCTTTTGTTATGGTATGTTGCGGGAATGCAATCTGGAGAACGGTCGTTGGTGCTATCCCCTTTAACCGTCGTATTTTTCTCCTTCCTCAATGCCTGAGAAATACGGCCCTTTGCCAGGCCCAACAGGATGAACTGGGATTATTATGCAGTGAATGTGGTAATTGCAGCATTTCAGGGTTTTTGCGCGAAGCAGAGAACCTTGGTTATGTTGCTCTTGTCACTGAGGGGACTACAATAACTACACGTCTGATTGAGAGTGGAAAAGTTGATGCTGTTGTCGGAGTAGGTTGCATGGAGGTATTGCAAAAGATGTTTGCTTCGGTAAGTAAATATTCCATCCCGGGTATCGGAATTCCTTTAACTACCTGTGGTTGCGCTGATACCACCGCGGACGCAGACTGGATCAAACAGGAGATCTATAATTTTCGTGAGGATCCATCTATCCGCTTACTCAATCTTAACTATCTGAGAAATAAATCTTCATCAATATTTGGAGAGGAACAATTGATCCGGATGATAGGAGTTCCTAAAAGTAAAACTGAGAAAATTGCCTTTGAATCATTACTTTCCGGTGGTCAGCGGTTACGACCATTCCTAACTGTTTTGGCTTACGAGGCATTTGTTAAAGAACCCGATCCCGCTGTTCTGAATATGCTTGCCCTCTCAGTCGAGTGTTTTCATAAAGCCTCTTTGATTCACGACGATATAGAAGATAACGACGACACCCGCTATGGGACCGAAACCCTTCATACCAACCATGGAATTCCTGTAGCAATTAATGTTGGAGATTTCCTAATCGGTGAAGGTTACCGGCTGATATCGGAGAGTCCTTTATCACCGGAGTTGATCCGTGAAGGGATAAAAATCGTTGCACGCGGACATCGTAGTCTTACTATTGGGCAGGGAACTGAATTAATTTCAATCCATTCCAAAGAGATCCTGTCACTTGATGAGATGCTGGAACTTTTTGGAAATAAAACTTCTGCTGCATTTAAAGTCTCCTTGTTGCTTGGAGCTACAGTTGGTGGCGCTAACCAGGAAACAATTGAAGTACTTGACCGTTTCAGTTACTTTATCGGTATTGCTTATCAGATAATGGACGATCTATCGGATTATCAGGGAGATAAGGGAGACATAGCCATCCGTAAGTTCTCCATTTTACTTTCTGTGTTAAAGGAGAAATTTCCGCAAAATGAAATTGAAAAACTTTTAAATGCCTATAAGGAGGATAATTATGATGTATTATATCAGTTAATTGATGACTATCAGATTCAGGATGTTACCCGCGATTTGTTGGTCCATACAATTAATGATGCGAAGAGTTGTCTTCTGAATGTCTCAAACGTGGGGCTTAAACTTGCATTATATGAAATTTTGGGAAAGATTTTCAAAAACTTTATTTAAGCTTGCAGCAAAACCCAGAATCAGCAGGATTCGTTCAAGACTCCTTGAGCCTGTTTTGACCAATTCTCTGTCAATGCTTGATGAAGAGATGATTAACGAAATCAGATCCTTTATCATATCCAAGCAGACGGCCATTGGTGGATTTGCTGACAGGGGTGGAAAAACTGACTTGTACTACACCCTTTTTGGTTTCTATATTGCTGAAGCACTTTCTGTAAAGGAAGTAATGGAGCCTTTGAAAAATTATGTAGCCAGGCTCGTTACATCAAGCAATCTGACAGGTGTTCATCGATATTGCGGTGCAATCCTGTATGCGAAATTGATCGGTCTCGATGCTACTTCCGAAAAGTTGAGAAAGCAGATTGTTGCTGATCTGATTAAAAAAGAGTTGAAACAACCCGAATATTCGGGATTTATGGGAATTCTGGCACTCTACTATCTTGAAGATTATTACAATATACAACGTGCTGTTAATCAATTTAAAAGATCGTTTTATAAAATTGGTCATCTTCCGTGTCCTGTGGTTGCTGCAACAACATTATTACTTGGAATGGCCGGAAACCGACACCCTGAAATAACAGACCTTCTGAAAACATTTTACCGAAAAAATGGTGGATTTGCTGCACTACATCATGCACCAAGTGAAGATTTACTCTCAACAGGTGTTGCCTTATACGCACTTCATTTTTTGGATGCCGACCTGAGATTAATTAAACCCGACTGCCTTAATTTTGTGGATAATTTATATGATAATGGCGGTTTTCGCTCTACTTCATCCGATTCCACAACCGACGTCGAATATACATTTTATGGGTTACTTGCCTTAGGTTCTATGAGTTAACAGAGTAATAAAAATGATGTTATGACGCAGAATAGCCTTAAAGATCAATATGCAGATTTGGTTCGATTACTCAGATCCGAACGAAATGAATCAGGATTCTGGAGTGGAAAACTTTCTTCAAGTGCTTTGGGAACGGCTGTTTCAATCGTGGCACTTAAAATCAATGGAGAACCTTCGGATAACCAATTTGTTAATGATGGATTGACCTGGTTGTTAAATCACCAAAATTCTGACGGCGGCTTTGGCGACACACCCGAAAGTATCAGCAACGTCAGTACCTCCCTGCTTTGTTATGCTGCTGTAAGCTATTGCGGCGAGGGTGCTGAATCGGCCTTAAAAACAATTCACAAAAACGAATATTACCTTAAGCTTCAAGATATCGATCTTAAGAGTAAGAATGTAACAAATTCAATTCTTTCATTTTATGGAAAGGATTTTACTTTTTCAGTTCCCATACTTTCCATGTTGCTAATCTGTGGTATTCTCGATGAAGCGGCATGTAGGAGTATCCCTCAGCTCCCTTTTGAGTTCACGATATTTCCGGCTTCATGGTATTCTCTTTTCAATTTACGGGTGGTGAGTTATGCCATTCCAGCCTTGGTTGCGGTTGGCACCTTTATTTTTAAAAGACGAAAGCGTCATAACCCGTTAATGAAATGGATCAGAAGCAGATCAATTGAGCCATCGCTGCGAAAACTTGAAGCTACTCTTCCAGTTAGCGGTGGTTTTCTCGAAGCAATTCCACTCACCGCATTTGTTGCAATGTGTCTGATTTCATGTGGATTCAGGAGCAATCCTGTCGTAACCAGGGGTCTCCTTTTTTTACGAAATCAACAGCGACCCGATGGCAGCTGGCCAATTGACACCGACCTGTCAACCTGGGTTACAACAATAACGATCAAGGCTCTTGGAGGGCAGATGATGAAAGAATTTTCTGAACCCGAAATTGAAAAACTTGTAACTCATTTAATTGCAATTCAGTATAAAGAAATTCATCCTTTTAATCTGGCAAAACCAGGGGGTTGGGGATGGACAAACTTCTCAGGTTCGGTTCCTGATGTTGATGATACTTCTGGAGCTATTCTGGCACTTTTGGAATTGTACAAAGGTAATAATCTGGAAACTGATGCGATAATTAAAGGATGTGAATGGCTTACCACACTTCAGAATAAAGACGGAGGATTTCCGACTTTCTGCAAAGGGTGGGGGAGACTTCCTTTTGACAGCAGCTGCGCTGATTTGACGGGTCATGCCCTCTTTGCGCTGACAAAATCAATCTCAATTGTGGGAAATAAAATGACCATCGTTTTGCAAGACACTATAAAACAATGCATAGCTCGTTCATTCGGATTTTTGTGGAAAGTTCAGCAGGACAATGGTTCCTGGCTGCCATTATGGTTTGGCAACCAGTTCACATCAGATCGAAAAAATCCTGTCTATGGAACTTCCAAGGTTGCTATCTACTTAAGTGATAGTATATTTTGTAATGTGCTCGATGACAATATGAGAAATAATATTGCAAGGATGTTATCTGATGCACAGGAATACCTTATTAAACAACAAAATACCGATGGTAGCTGGGGTGGTGAAGCAGGTATTCATGGGACAATAGAAGAAACCTCACTTGCAATCTCAGCATTATCTGTCAATTATGGGGAAGCTTGTTTGCGAGGATTTGAATGGCTTGAAAAAGAGATGAAAACCAATGGATTACGTTCAAATCCGATTGGACTCTACTTTGCAATGTTGTGGTATGATGAGAAAATGTTCCCGTTAATTTATTATGTTGAAGCATTACGAAGATACTTGAAGATGAATTCAAATGCGATATAAATCATTCATATATATCCCCATTTTCATTCTGTGGATCTTCCTTTTCTATTATAAGGAAGCTTCCACAAATTTTATAGTATATAATTGGATCAGAATGCCTTATGAATCAAAACTATCAGAAACGGTTTGGTTCTTTATCACAACGCTTCAAAAAATATTTCTAATCCTTATCCTTGTCATATTTCTTACCGGAATTGTTCGTTCTTATTTTTCACCCGAAAAAACCAGGAAAGCAATTGAAGGAAAATCACTTTTTGCAGGAAACATACTTGCTGCATTGCTCGGTATTGTCACCCCATTTTGCTCCTGTTCTGCGATTCCGTTATTTCTTGGATTTGTTGAAGCCGGAATTCCGGTTGGCATCACATTTTCATTTTTAATTTCAGCTCCAATGATTAATGAAGTAGCTGTTATTATGCTATTTAGCTTGTTTGGTTGGGAGGTTGGTGTGATCTATATCCTGATGGGTTTACTTATTGCAATATCGGCAGGATGGATAATCGGAAAGCTAAATCTCGAAAAATGGCTTCAGGATTGGGTGCTCAATTTAAAAATTCAGGTGTCAGACACAGATAATAACCACCTTACCTTTGATGACAGGTTAGAGGCGGGAAGAATTGCCGTAAAGGAGATTATCCTTAAAATATGGCCATATGTGATTTTGGGGATTGGGGTTGGTGCGTGGGTTCATGGCTATGTACCCAGTGACGCTATGGCTTCTTTAATCAATAAATCTACCTGGTATTCAATTCCTCTCGCTGTTTTGCTCGGGATTCCGCTTTATGCCTGTTCGCCTGCTGCTGTCCCCATTGCGTATGCGCTGATTGAAAAAGGAGTTTCAATTGGTACAGCACTCGCTTTTATGATGGCTGTCACTGGAATTTCACTGCCGGAATTGATCATTTTAAAAAAGGTATTAAAGCTTCAGTTTATTTTCACCTTCACTGCCATTATCGCTGTCGGGATAATTTTAGTAGGATATGTGCTGAATGCTTTATTCTAATTATTTAGACTTAACCTAAATACGACTCACTCCTTGCAGGTTCAGCCGAATGGTTCTATTTTTATCGGAAAGTTTAAAATATATCCGTCATGAACAAGCGTATTTTATCATTATTTATATCAGGAATTTTAGCCCTTTCAACGGTTACTGCTCAGGAACCAACAACGTGGCGCGGGCCGGAATCTACCGGTGTTTATCCCCAAACAGGTTTATTAAAATCCTGGCCAGCAAATGGTCCGGAAATAGTCTGGCATTTTGATGAATTAGGGGATGGTTTTTCATCTCCCGTATTTGCCAACGGAAAGATTTATCTTTCGGGTGCTGTAAATAATACTGGATACATCTATGCCTTGAATACTGATGGAAAACTTCAATGGAAAGCCACCTATGGAGAAGAATGGACAGAAAATTATCCCGGAACCAGGGCCACACCTTCTGTTGCTGGTGAACAACTCTATCTCTATTCCGGGAATGGGGTAATTACCTGTATGAATGCCAATAACGGTCAGATCATCTGGAAAAAGGATGTCATGAAAGAATTTGGTGGCCAGAATATTACGTGGGGCGTCACCGAGACATTGGTTATAGACGGGGATAAATTATTTGTTACCGCCGGTGGAGTCACAAATAATGTAATTGCTTTGAACCGGATAAATGGACAACTGGTTTGGAGCAGTAAGGGGGTTGGTGAAAAGTCGGCCTATTGTACACCGCTTCTGGTAAAATTACCCTCACGTAAGTTGTTGGTAACCATGACCGAAAAGCATATTATTGGATTGGATGCCCAAACCGGCGCTTTGCTTTGGTCTTATGGGCAGACCAATGAGTGGGCAGTTCACGCCAATACACCGCTCTTTTATAATAATGGACTATTTTGTTTTAGCGGTTATGGTCAGGGAGGAGTTAAACTTGATTTGAATAGTGATGGAAGTCAGGTTACAAAAGCATGGTTCAGTAAAAAACTCGATAGCCGTATCGGCGGAGCTGTGGTCATCGATGGATATATTTATGGTTCAGGCGATAACACGAGAGACTGGCAATGTACAGACTGGAAGACCGGTGAACAGAAATATGCATCCCAGGCAATTGGAAAAGGAAATGTCATCGCAGCTGACGGAATGTTATTTTGCTATAGCGAGAAAGGTGAACTTGCACTCGTTCCTGCAACTCCCCAGGGATTTAATATAACAGGAAAAGCTAAGGTCGAATTGGGAAGCGGACAGCAGTGGGCCCACCTTGTGATTAATAACGGACTACTTTATGTCAGGCATGGTAAATCTTTAATCGCTTACAAAATCAAATAATCTGCAGTAAATTTGCCAAATCCATCAAATATTCCATAGCCGGAAATAAGCTGCATTACTCTGGTTATATGGGTTTTAATATAAAAAAACGCTTTATTATGAAAAAGTCGCTTTTATTCTGTTTTGTTTGGTTATCTGCATATTCTGTATTCAGCCAGGTTGTTCAATGGAGAGGACCCAACCGTGATGGTTATTTTAAAGAATCAGGATTATTAAAATCCTGGCCAAATGACGGTCCGCAAATGATTTTGAAGGTCGAAAAAATTGGAAAAGGGTTTTCTTCACCAGTTGTTGCAAATCAGACCGTTTACGTAACCGGAATGATAGATACGCTTGATTATCTGACAGCTATTGATTTACAGGGAAAAATAAAATGGCAGGTTCCTTATGGTCGTTCGTGGTCAAAGTCATTCCCTGATACGAGGTCCACACCTACAATTGAAGGTGACCGCGTTTATGTAGTAGGTGGCATGGGACGTCTGGTTTGTATCGATGCCAACAGCGGTAAAGAGAGATGGGCAGTTAATGTCGATAAGGATTTTAAAGCCGAATGGCACAACTGGGGTGTTTCTGAATCCCCGTTGATTGTTGATGATAAGGTAATTTGTACACCTGGAGGTAAAGAAACTTCTGTAGTCGCTTTTGACAAAATGACAGGAAAACTGGTTTGGAAAAGTGAAAGTACCGGTGGTCAACGGGCCTACGCTTCGCCTACAATTTACGAGTATAAAAAATTCAGATATATCCTTGCAGTCACAGCTACCCATCTGATAGCACTTCATCCCGAAAATGGCACTACAGCCTGGAGTTACCCCTATTTCAAAAAAGAATGGGTTGAAGATAGAGACAAGGGGCTGATCTGGACAAATACACCTGTATTTAAGAAAGATCAAATTTTCCTTTCAATGGGTTATGATTATCCTGCAGTAATGCTGAAAATGGATTCGACAGGAACTTCCGTATCGGAAAAATGGGTTGATCATACCCTTGATAATCACCATCATGGCCTTATGGTTGCCGGTGATTTTATCTATGGCTCAAACTGGATCAGTAACGGTAAAGGAAAATGGGTCTGTATGAAATGGGATACGGGTGAAATTAAATATGTTACCGATTGGATTAATAAGGGATCAATTGTAGGTGCAGATAATCTTTTCTATGTTTATGAGGAAAAAACTGGTACCGTTGGATTAATTAATCCTAATCCTGAAAAATGGGACGTGATCAGCTCTTTTAAGGTAACCGTCGGAACTGGTCCACATTGGGCACATCTTTTTATTAGCGACGGCAAACTCTATTTACGCCATGGTGATGTTTTAATGGTATACAATATAAAGGCGTAATATACAGATAATGAAAATATTGTTGGGCTATCTGGTATTGTTTCTGGCTTCTTTTGTTACTGCCGTTTCAGGTCAGGAGATCACTCAGTTTCGTGGTCCGTCACGTGATGGATACTTTCCTGATAAGGGGCTCCTTAAAAAATGGCCTGATGCTGGACCACAATTGGAGCTGCAAATTACAGGAATAGGTAACGGATACTCTCAGCCTGTTGTAAATAAGGGTACAATTTATGTAACAGGTATCAGGCAAGATACTTTGGATATGATTTCGGCTTACGATATGAAAGGGACTTTGCTTTGGAGTCAGGTTTATGGTCATGCGTGGGTAAATTCTTATCCTTATACCAGATGCACACCGACTATCCAAAATGACAAAATATTCCTGGTAACCGGAATGGGTACCGTGTGCTGTCTTGATGCATTAAACGGAAAAATAATATGGTCACAGGATGCTCAGAATCAATTTAATGGGAAGTATCATATGTGGGGTATTGCAGAATCTGCCTTATTGACCGATCGGGCAGTTACCTATGTGGTTGGCGGTGACGAAACAACCGTTGTTGCCTATGATAAGCTGACCGGAAAACTTCTTTGGAAAACACGATGTGTAGGCGGGCCAAGAGCTTACGCTTCATCTTTGCTGATTGAACGAAATGGGATGAAAATTATTCTTGCCCAGACGATGAATGATCTGATCGGGATTACTGCGGTGGATGGCGAAGTGCTCTGGAATTTCGATCTTACTGCCCTTGAACCATTGAGTATGGGAAAAGGGGTTAATACCAATACTCCGCTTTATAGGGATGGTGAGATTCTGATCACCAGTGGCTACGAACATCCTGCAACCATGATTTCACTTTCTGAAGATGGTCGTTCTGTTCAGACAAAATGGAAAAATTATGATATGGATACTCATCATGGGGGTGTCGTCCTTATCGACGGTAACTTATACGGAACCAATTGGATATCAAATACAAAGGGACAATGGGTTTCATTAAACTGGTCTACGGGTAAGACAAACTGGATCAAGGATTGGCTGGCTAAAGGTTCCGTTATTTCAGCCGATGGATTGCTTTATTGTTACGAAGAAAAAGGGGGCAACGTTGCACTTGTTCAACCGGATTCAACCGAATTTAAAATAATCAGCACTTTTAAAGTTGAAGGAGGTGAAGGACCATATTGGGCACATCCGTCCATTTATGACGGCAGGTTATTCATGCGACATGGCAACATCCTTCTGGTTTATAACATTAAAGGGAAATGATTATTATTAAATATCTTGAATAAATAAGATAAATCAATAAGAAACAGATATTTATATAAATAGAATAGTTGAGTTATTCTACAAGCTAAAGCTTAAGATGTTTCAGAACAAGAGGTTAAATATAGTTTTCTACGCACTTTCTTCGGTCGCCGCAATTTCGGTTATATGGTGGCTGATGGCAGATCCCACATCTAAGCTTACAGGGAGTTTGCCAGGACTCGATAAAAGGGGTGCAGCGGATACTGCATCCGAGAAAGTCGAAATTGGTAAAATATTTGAGACTAATTCATTGACTTATCCTGAAATGAGTGAGAGCTGGGCCCGGTTCAGGGGGAGCGAATTTGATAATATTTCCAAATCACCCATTAAACTAAAGGAGAAATTTGGTCCCAAAGGTCCTGATATACGCTGGACTATTCCGCTGGGCGAAGGACATTCCGGTGCGGCAATCTACAAAGGCCTGGTGTACGTTCTCGATTACAACGAGAAAGAGAAAGCTGATCTGTTGCGTTGTTTTTCACTGACCGATGGTAAAGAATTATGGAAGAGGGGATATCATGTTACAATAAAACGGAATCATGGAATGTCACGCACAATTCCGGCGATTACCGAAAAATATATCCTGACCATGGGTCCACGTTGTCATGTAATGTGTCTCGACCGCCCCACAGGAAATTTTAGGTGGGGAATTGATATCGCAAGGGAGTATATGACAGAAATTCCCTTCTGGTATACGGGGCAATGTCCTCTGATTGATAACGATGTAGCCGTGATTGCAACAGGAGGTAAGGCACTGATGATTGGAATCAATTGTGAGACAGGCAAAAAATTATGGGAGACCCCTAATCCCGATGGATGGAAAATGTCCCATTCATCCATCATCCCATTCAAATTTGGCGGAAGAAAGATGTATGTTTACAGTGCAATTGGTGGATTGGCAGGCATCGCTGCAGATGGCCCTGAAGTTGGTAAAATTCTCTGGAAAACTCCTGAATGGAATCACTCGGTTGTTGCACCGTCACCGGTCTGTATGCCGGATGGGAAAATTTATTTGACTGCAGGCTACGGAGCTGGGGCAATGTTGCTTCAACTTAAAGAAAATGGTGGTAATTTTACAATTAATGTTTTGCAATCATATCTTCCTCGTTTTGGACTGGCCTGTGAACAGCAAACTCCAATTTACTGGGAGGGTCATCTTTTCGGAATATTACCCAAAGATGCCGGCTCACTGAGAAACCAGTTTGTATGTGTTGATCCATCCGATTGTAAAAAATTCGTTTGGACAAGCGGACAAACATCACGTTTTGGATTAGGACCATTCTTTATTGCCGATAATAAATTCTTTATTCTTGACGATGAAGGAACTTTGACCATCATCAGACCGAGTACAACAAAATATATCCAACTTGATCAGGCCAAAGTAATTAAGGATGGAGCTGATGCTTGGGCTCCACTGGCAATTGCCAATGGATATTTAATCCTAAGAGATTCTAAAACAATGGCTTGCATTAATATGAACCTTTAAATGGCAAGGTATGAAGAATAAGGGTATCGTCTTCTTTCTGATTATGTTAGTGGCCGTCATTATCATAGTGGTTGTAACCGATTTTAACTCATCCCAACCGGGTGAGCAGGCCGCGAATCCATACGCACTCAATGTCGACTCATTCTCGAAGATTGACACCGCGTTGATTATGTTCAATGAAAGTCGTGACTTCGCCATTAACTTCGCAGAGCCGACGGGTGTCTGCTTTAGGGACGAGAAAATATTCGTTGTAGGTGATCAGAAATTGCAAATTATCGATCCGGAAGGAAAATTACTTCATGAGTTGACTTTTGATCAAAAGCCGACCTGTGTATATGCCTCCTCTGAAAATATTTTTGTTGGATTCAGAAAATCATTGGCTGTGCTGAACCGTGATGGTGTGAAACTCACAAACTGGAATTCTTTTTCTGACAGTACAGTTATAACATCGATCACAGAGAAATCAGGAATTATCTTTGTTGCCGATGCCGGGAAACGGATAGTCAGGAAATTTGATTCTGAAGGAAAACCTAAAGGTGAGATTGAAGGTAAATCAGGAAACGACCAGATTCACGGATTTATAATACCTAGTCCTTATTTCGATCTGGCTTTTAATGCCGACGGCGAGTTATGGATCGTTAATCCGGGAAAACATACCCTCGAGAATTACGGCATCGATGGTAAACTTCGTACCTGGTGGCAGGCCTCCTCAATAAAAATTGAAGGGTTTAGCGGATGCTGTAATCCTGCCCATTTTGCCTTTATGCCCGACGGAAGTTTTGTCACGAGTGAAAAAGGGTTGGTAAGAATTAAAATTTACAAACCTTCAGGTGAATTTCTTGGTGTTGTAGCCGCCCCTTCAAAATTCAATGATAACAGTCATGCTCCAGATCTCGCTGTGGATTATAAGGGTAATATTTATGCCCTCGATTCGGACAAAAAAATGCTCAGATTATTTGTAAAAAAATAGAACTGATGAACAGAAAAGATTTTCTTAAACAAGGTCGCTGGGCCATCCTTTCAGGCATTGGACTGTTTATTGCTTTTCTCGCCTATAAGGAAAAGGTGGTAACTCCTGAGAATTGCTCTGTCGCTCAGCAATGTAAAAATTGCGGCAGATTTGCTCAATGTGAACTACCAAAGGCAAATAAGGAGAAAAGATATGGAAAATAGTCCTAAAAAAAGCCGCAGGGATTTTATCAAAAGCGGTGCCAGGCTTTCCTTATTGCTCACCCTGGGAGCTGTGGGGGGGATGGCTGCGAAACACATCACAGCTGAGAAATATGTCTGGCAGATCGATCCGTTCAAATGTACACAGTGTGGGAGGTGCGCCACTTCGTGCGTAATGTCTCCCTCTGCAGTAAAGTGTATTCATGCCTACAATCTTTGCGGTTATTGCGATCTTTGCGGAGGTTACTTGAAGCCGGATGCAAATGCCCGCTCAACTGCCGCAGAGAATCAGCTATGCCCAACGGCGGCTATTCAGCGGCGATATATTGAAGAGCCTTATTTTGAGTATGTTATTAACGAAGATCTGTGTATCGGATGTGCTAAATGTGTCAAAGGTTGTACCTCATTTGGTAACGGTTCCCTTCATTTACAGATAATTCATAGCCGATGTCTCAATTGTAACGAATGTTCAATTGCCAGATTATGCCCTTCAGAAGCAATTTCACGTGTGAAAGCGCGTAATCCATACAAGGTAAAGGGGAGCTTTACAAAATAATAAGTAAATGTAAAAGTGAAATTATGAATATAAAACTTTTAATAATTATCTGTTTTTCATATTTATATGGATTCTTTGAGATTTTCATGAGTATACGGCAAAGAGTAAAACGGGAAAAGGAGATCGTCAAAGCAGGAGATAAGGCAAGTATCTGGATTCTCTTTCTTTTTATAGGAATAGGTTATTTTCTTTCTTTCAGGATCGGTTTCACAAGATTTGGGAGAATTTATCATTGGGATACTTTCTTTACGATTGGTGCAATTATGACAATCTTAGGATTATACATCAGGATAAAGTCAATTTTGACCTTAAAGCAGCATTTCACCTATACGGTAACAAAAATTGAGAATCATGAGATGATTGATACCGGATTGTATAAAAATATCAGACATCCCGGGTATTTGGGACAAATTCTTATCTTTATTGGAGTAGCAACTTCGTTGTCTAATTGGCTGTCAATGTTATTGATGTTTATTCCTGTTTTACTGGGATATATATACAGGATTAGGGTAGAGGAGAGGTTCATGATCGAACAAATGGGACAGAAATATTTAGATTATCAAAGGAAGACAAAAAGACTAATCCCGTGGATATACTAAAAAAATTGATTTAATACAGAATATTATTAAATGAAAAATTGGATTAAAATATCGCTTATTTTCTTACTTCTGCTATTCAGTTTTGCTGGGATGGCTCAGAAACAGCGATTTCCAAAACCGGAATTTGGGACAGGTTATACCCAGCCCTCTCCAATTACACCCGAACCCAGGGCATTGGTACTCGAATATACGGATGTTTTGGTATTACTGATTGTTCTATCCATCGCAAGTTGGCTGGCTGTCAGGAAACGTTCGCGTAAAGGATTGCTTTGGTTATCGGTTTTCAGCCTGCTCTACTTCGGATTTTACAGAGATGGCTGCATCTGCGCGATTGGATCTGTCCAGAATGTGACACTCACAATTTTTGATCCCGGATATGCCATCTCAATAACGACATTACTCTTCTTCCTGCTACCACTTATTTTTACCCTGTATTTTGGCAGAACTTTCTGTGCCGGCGCATGTCCGTTGGGAGCAATACAGGATTTATTGATTGTCAAGCCATTATCGTTGCCTGAATGGCTTCGTAAAGTTCTGAGTCTTTTCCCTTATATTTATCTGGCATTGGCTGTATTATTTGCTGCCACAGGTACCGATTTTATTATTTGCCGGTACGATCCATTTGTAGGCATTTTCAGGATGGATGCTGAATTTCACATGGTTGTACTGGGAATTGCATTTTTATTACTCGGAATGTTTGTTGCCCGTCCATATTGCCGGTTTTTATGCCCTTATGGCGTGTTATTAGGCTGGATGTCAAGATTTTCCAGATCACATCTTTCTATTACACCAGCGGCATGTATCCAATGCAGATTGTGC
>Ga0118677_10004377_pt1 | contig 25797 bp, 25 predicted proteins | sample AliMusrvi5mmetaG_FD_86154 | JGI IMG/M metagenome (GOLD analysis project Ga0118677, IMG submission 86154)
CCGCCCCCCCGCCTGTGCCGTTTCTGCCCGTCACCCGGCCCACGATCGACGAGGAGACCATCGCCGGCGTCGCCGAGGTGCTCCGCCCCGGCTGGATCACGTCCGGGCCGAAGGTGAAGGAGTTCGAGGCCAAGCTGTCCGAGTACTGCGGCGGCCGGCCGGTGCGCGCCTTCAACTCGGGCACCTGCACGATGGAGATCGCGCTGCGCGTCGCCGGCATCGGGCCGGGCCACGAGGTCATCACCACGCCGCTCACCTGGGTCGCGACCAGCAACGTCGTCCTCGAGGTCGGGGCCAAGCCCGTCTTCGTCGACATCGATCCCGTCACGCGCAACATTGACCTCGACCGGGTCGAGGCGGCAATCACGCCGGCGACGCGCGCCATCCTCCCGGTGGACCTCGCCGGTCTGCCCGTGGACCGCGACCGGCTCCACACCATCGCCCGGAAGCACCAACTGCGCGTGATCGAGGACGCGGCGCAGTCCTTCGGCAGCTCCTGGAAGGGCCGGCGCATCGGCGCGTTCGGCGACTTCGTGTCGTTCAGCTTTCATCCCAACAAGAACGTCACCTCGATCGAGGGCGGCGCGCTGGTGCTCAACGACGAGCGCGAGGCGAAGCTGGCGGAGCAGTACCGCCTGCAGGGCGTGGTGCGCACGGGCTTCGACGGCATGGAGGTCGAGGTCGTGGGCGGGAAGTTCAACCTCACGGATGTCGCGGCGCGGGTCGGGCTCGGCCAGCTGCCGCACCTCGCGGCCTTCAACGCCCGGCGGCATGAGCTGGTCCGGATGTACTTCGAGCTCCTCGCGCAGGCGGGGACGCCGGCGCTCGGGCTCGGCCTGCCGGTGGCGGACTTCGCGCACACCAACTGGCACATGTTCCAGGTGATGGTCCCGGAGGAGCGCCTGACGATCAAGCGGGCCGAGGTGATGGCCCAGCTGCAGGCGGCCGGGATCGGCTGCCAGGTGCACTACCCGGCGATCCACCTCTTCGCGCTGTACCGGCGGCTGGGCTGGAAGCCCGGCGACTTCCCGCACGCCGAGTACGCCGGCCGCAACATCCTCACGATCCCGCTGTTCCCGGCCATGACCCGCGCCGACGTCGTGCGCGTGGTCGAGGTGCTGACGACGATCCTGCGGACCCACCAGAAATCATGAGCGCCACGCCGATCCTCCCGCTCTCGGTCGTCATCCCCGTCTACAACGAGGAGCTGAACCTGCCGACCCTCTTCGCGCGGCTCTACCCCGTGCTCGACGCGCTGGGCCGCCGCTACGAGGTCATCTTCACCAACGACGGCTCGCACGACCGCTCGATCGAGCTGCTGAAGGCGCAGCACGCCGCGCGGCCCGACGTCACGCGCGTCATCGACTTCAACGCCAACTACGGCCAGCACATGGCCATCATGGCGGCGTTCGAGCGCGTGCGCGGCGACGTGATCCTCACGCTCGACGCCGACCTGCAGAACCCGCCGGAGGAGATCCCGAAGCTGCTGGCGAAGATGGCCGAGGGCCACGACTACGTCGGCGGCTACCGCCTGAACCGCCAGGACTCGTTCTTCCGCACCTACGCTTCGCGGGTCATCAACTACGTCCGCGAGAAGACGACGAGCATCGAGATGACCGACCAGGGCTGCATGCTCCGGGCGTATTCCCGGCAGGTGATCGACGCGATCGTGCGCAGCGGCGCGATCAACACGTTCATCCCCGCGCTCGCCTACAGCTACGCGAGCAACCCCGCCGAGGTGGGCGTGAAGCACGAGGAGCGCCACGCCGGCGTCTCGAACTACTCGTTCTACATGCTGATCCGGCTGAACTTCGACCTGATCACCGGCTTCTCCCTCGCGCCGCTGCAGTACTTCACGATGTTCGCCGGGCTGTGCGCGGTGGGCAGCCTCGCGCTGGTGCTGGTGCTGGCCTACATGCGCCTGTTCCTGCACGACAACACGAACGGCGTCTTCACGCTCTTCGGCATCCTGTTCTTCCTGCTCAGCGTCGCCATGGTCGGCATCGGCCTGATCGGCGAATACGTCGGCCGCACCTACCAGGTCGTCCGCGCGCGCCAGCGGTATTTCGTGAAGGAAATCCTCGAGACGAAGGAGTGACCGAAATGGGCTCCGGCTCCACGACCCCCCTGGCGGATGCCGGCAGCCAGTCGCGACGAGCCTTGATCGTGTTTGCGGTCATCGCGTCCTGGGCCGCAGCGGGGTATTGGTTCCATATGGGCGGCAATACCTACCTGCTGCTCGGCGTGCCGCTGCTGCTCGTCTTTCAATGGGGAATTGCGCGGCGACCGATTGCGGAGCTCTGGTTCAAGCAGCCCTGTGGAGCGCCGCTTCCATGGTGGGGCTGGCTCGTGGCGGGATTGTTCATGCTTCCGTCACTTTTTCTCCTGATCCACGGATGGGGACGCTTTGGCTGGATCTATTATATTTATCTTCTTTGCGCGGCGGTTGGGGCCGTGCCGCTGGCCTATTCAATCGCCCGCTTTTCTCGATCCACGGTCAGACCGCTGCAGCTCTGTTTCGTCACCGCGGGCGCCTTCGGTACGATGGTCGCGGCACGAATCGCACTACTGAAATGGCTCCACTCGGAATTTCATCCGTCGGCCGCAGTTGCGGTGGTGCATGCTCGCTCGGGGTTGCTGGTTGGCGTGCAGTCCTTCCTGATGTACCTGCCCATCGGGTTTATCGTTGAGGAGGTTTTTTTCCGGGGCGGCCTGGATAGCTACCTGCAGCGCCCAGGAGATCGCGGTCCATGGTGGACGGCTTGCTTCCTGTCCGCGCTGTGGGGTTTGTGGCACTTGCCGATAGTGCCAGCTCATTCGATTCTAGGCACTCTGGTCCTTGTGATGGTTCACATGCTGATCGGGGTGCCTTTTTCCCTTTATTGGCGCAGCAGCGGAATGTTGTTTGTCCCGGCGATCGTGCACGCGTTTATCGACGCGGTCAGGAACGCACTCATTTAAGCCACTCTTTATTCATGCCTGCTCCTCGAATCCTATTCTTCGGCTACAGCGAGGTCGGCTACGAGTGCCTGTCGCTGCTCCTTGAGCGCGGCGACCATGTGGTCGCGCTGGTCACGCACGAGGACAACCCGCACGAGAAGATCTGGTTCAAGACGCCCGCCGTCGCGGCGCGGGCAAAGGGCGTGCCGGTGCTCACGCCGGAGAACATCAACACGCCCGAGTGGCGCGAGCGCCTCGCCGCGCTCCAGCCCGACCTGATCCTCTCGGTCTATTACCGGAACATGATCGGGACCAAGATCCTCGGCCTGCCGCGGCTCGGTGCCTGGAACCTGCACGGCTCGCTGCTGCCCGCCTACCGCGGCCGCGCGCCGATCAACTGGGCCGTCCTGCACGGCGAGCCGCGCATCGGCATGACGCTCCACCGCATGGTCAAGAGCGCGGATGCCGGCGCGATCGTGGACCAGGAGGGCGTGGACCTTGGCCCGCGCGACACGGCGGAGCAGGCCTTCCGCCAGGTCCTGCCCTGCGCGCGGCGCGTGCTGGCCCGGCAGATCGACGCGCTGCTGGCCGGCACCGCGCGCGAGACGCCGCAGGACGAGGCGAAGGCGAAGTATTTCGGCGGACGGAAGCCCGAGGACGGCCGCATCGCGTGGACGCAGACGTCGCGGCAGATCTTCAACCTGATCCGCGCGGTGACCGACCCGTATCCCGGGGCGTTCACGGACGTTGGCGCCTCGCGCCTGATGGTGTGGTGGGGCGAGCCCGACTCGGCTGCCACCCAGGGCCGGCGCGGCCGCCCGGGCGAGATCCTGTCCGTGAATCCGCTGGTGGTGGCCACGGCCGACGGGGCGCTCGAGCTGACGAAGACCGAGTGGCGCGGCGCGCCGGCCGACCTGCATCCGGGCCGCGTGCTCTAGCGCGCCGCCGGGGCGGCCTGCTCGATGACCGCGATGGCCCGCTCCAGGTATTCGTCGCGGCCCTCCTGCACTGCGCGCAGCGTGCGCGTGACGGGATAATCGGGCACGAAGCCGACGCCAAAGAAGGCGGAGCCGTCGTGCTTGCGCACGTCCATGCCGGTCCACATGACCCGGAAGCTGTCGGGCAGGGAGATGAAGTTGACGTTGCCGTTGCAGCCGGCCGTGGGCGCGCCGACGAGCGTGGCGAGATGGTAGTCGGCGATCATCGCCATGCAGGTCTCGCCGTAGCTCACGACGCTGGGCTCGTTGATGAACGCGACGCGGCCCGACAGGCGCGGGGCCTTCGGCTTCACCGGCCACGTGCTGGTCCGGTAGGTCCAGCCGATGCGGTCGGGCGCGGTGATCAGCGGGATCATCATCGGCGAGGCCTGGATCGGCTGGCTGATCAGGTGGGGAATGATGTCGGCGTGCGGCTGGATCTGCTTGGCGTTCTCGGCCACCATGTGCCCGCCCCAGCGCCAGTCGAAGATGACGCCCCGGGCGCCGGCCAACTGGGGCAGCTTCGCCTCCAGCCCGGGCGCATCGAGCTCGTAGAGATTGATGTAGAAGATGCCCGGCCGCACCTCGGCAAACGCGGGAAACGTGAACTCGCTATACCGGTTGAAGAAATATCCGCGGTGGTCCTCCGTGCGCACGAAGTCGACCTTCTCCGTGCGGCCCGCCCGCGTGACCTCGAAATGCGCGGTGCTGCCGAGGGGACCCTCGCCATACTGGTTTAGCGCGCGGAACTGCCGCAGGTGCGGCGAGCCCGAGGTAAAGCGTTCGCGCTCGCGGAGCCCATCCAGCGCGGGAACTCCATCGAGTCGCGTGATGATGTCGCCCCGTTGAAAAGGCGCGCCATCGGCGACGGCGGTCACCACGAGGACATCCTCGACCACCGCGACCCGGATTGGGACCCCGCCGAAGGTGTGACGCCGCCCGTAGACAAAGCCATGGCCGTCGTGGCTGCGGGCCACCAGTTCCGACAGCGTGGCGTAGTAGTCGTTGGCCGTTTGGTCGTGCAGGGCCTGGGCCAGCGCGGGCGCCAGGCCCTCGTCCCAGTTCACGCCCGCGTTGTCGAGGTACGGATGAAAGTGCTGGAAGATGTTCCAGACGCTCACAACGCCGGCAACCCGCAGCCGCCAGTCCGCGGACGTGAGCTTGGTCAGGTCGAGCGCATTGAGCCGGCCCAGCAACTGGATGAATTCCGGGGAGGGCAAACGAGAGGTGAGGCCCTCGGCGTCCACCGGCAGCGCGAGCGGCAACTCCAGGACCAGGCCCGGGGCGATGATCTTCCGAATGGGGGCGGGCGGCGTCGCGGGCTTGAACACCGGGGCCCGCTCGCCCTTCTCCCGGTCGGCGATCACCCGATGTTGGGTGTAGATGTTCGGCTTGCCCGTGAGATTCAGCCCGGCGTGTTGCCAGAAGGTCAACCGCGCATCGGTGGCCGCGGCCGGAGTCGCGGCGGGGGCGATCGAGTCGGTCAGCCGCAGGCCCGGGGCGAGGGGCTGGAAGAACTGGAGCAGCGCGGTCCGCAGGTCGGCGTCGTTGGCGGCATCCCGCGTCGCCTCCGCGCCCAGGATGCCGACCTTGTCCCAGTCCACGGCGGCGGCCTCGTCGCTGGGGGAAAAGAAGCGCACATACCCGTAGACGCGGGTGAAGGCCGTGAGGTTGGCGACGGCGCGGGCGTCGTTGGCGGCGGGCTCGGCCCCGCGGGCGAACAGGGCGGCGAGCAGCCAGCCGGCCGCGAGACGAAGGGGAAGGCGGGAACTCATGGGGTGGGGTTGGGTCTCCCTTACGACTGACAGACCCGGCCGAGGTTCAAACATTATCACGACGCCACGGGAATATTCCCGGCGGACGGGACCGGCGGGGTTACTTTTGCATTTCCCAATTTCACGTTTTCAGGATTCGCTCCGACCATGCCCCTCAAAGTCCTCATCCTCGGCGCCAACGGCTTCATCGGCAGCTCGCTCACGCGGGCCATCCTCAAGCAGAAAGACTGGGAGGTCTACGGCCTGGACATCGGCAGCCACAAGCTCGAGGACAGCCTCGGGAACCCGCGCTTCAAGTTCGTCGAGGGCGACATCACGATCAACCGCGAGTACATCGAGTACCACGTGAAGAAGTGCGACGCGGTCATCCCGCTCGTCGCGATCGCGAACCCGATCCAGTACGTCAAGGACCCCCTGCGCGTGTTCGAGCTCGATTTTGAGGCCAACCTCGCCGTCGTCCGCCAGTGCGCGAAGTACAAGAAGCGGATCATCTTCCCGTCCACCTCGGAGGTCTACGGCATGTGTCCCGACGCAAAGCTCGACGAGGCGACCAGCGCGCTGGTCTACGGCCCGATCGAGCGCCAGCGCTGGATCTACGCGTGCTCGAAGCAGCTCCTCGACCGCGTGATCTACGCCTACGGCGTGCGCGACAACGTCGACTACACCCTGTTCCGGCCGTTCAACTGGATCGGGCCGAAGCTCGACGACGTGTTCGAGCCGAAGGAGGGCAGCTCGCGGCTGTTCACGCAGTTCATCTCGAACGTGATCTTCAAGAAGCCGCTGCAGCTGGTGGACGGCGGCCGGCAGAGCCGGTCGTTCACGTTCATTGACGACGGCGTGGACGCGCTGCTGCGCATCATCGAAAACAAGAACGGCTGCGCCTCGCGCCAGATCTTCAACCTCGGCAATCCCCGGAACGACGTGAGCGTCGCCGAGCTGGCCAAGCTGATCATCACCGCGTTCAAGGACTACCCCGAGTACCGCGAGCACGTCGCGAAGGCGAAGACCGTGGTCGTCCCGTCCGGCAAGTACTTCGGGAAATACTACCAGGACATCCAGAAGCGCGTGCCCTCGATCGCCCATGCGAAGAAGCAGCTCGGCTGGTCGCCCAAGGTGAACCTGAAAACGGCGATCAAGCTGACCCTCGACTACCATCTCGCGCACAAGGATTATCAGCTCGAGTGAGGACTATTGCCACGAAGCGCCTGAAGGTCGTGAAGCTCCTCCGGCCGACCCGCGTGACCCTCGTGGCAACGTCCCTTCCTAGTCATGCCCACCCGGCTTGCCCTCAAGGTTGACGTCGACACCGACCGCGGGACGCGGATCGGCGTGCCGAACCTCGCGGCAGACCTGCAGGCGGTCGACGCCCCGGCGTGCTTCCTGTTCTCGCTCGGGCCGGATCAGACGGGGCGCGCCATCACCCGCGTGTTCCGGCCGGGCTTCTTCCAGAAGGTCAGCCGCACCAGCGTGGTCTCGATCTACGGCGTGCGCACCCTGCTCAACGGCACGCTGCTGCCGGCGCCACACATCGGCCGGCGCAACGCCGCGGTGATGCGCCGCATCCGGGACGACGGCTTCGAGGTTGGCATCCACTGCTACAGCCACTACCGCTGGCAGGACCACCTGGGGCGCATGACGCTTGATGAGGTGCGGGCGGAGTTCGTGGCCGCGCGGGCGGAGTTCCTCCGCATCTTCGGCGTCGAGGCGCGCACCGCCGGCGCCGCCGGCTGGCAGAGCAACGCCCGCAGTCGGACCGCCTACGACGAGGCCGGGCTGCTCTACGCGAGCGACACGCGCAACGGAGCCCCGTTTTTCCCGCGCGTGGACGGCCAGGTGTTCCAGACCCTGGAGATCCCGAGCACGCTGCCGACCTTCGACGAGCTGATGGGCCGCCCGGAATATCCCGACGCGCGGATCGTGCCGCACCTCCTGTCGCTGCTCCGCGCGGACCGGCCCAACGTGCTCACGATCCACGCCGAGATCGAGGGCATGGGCCGGCGGCACCTCTACCAGGACCTGCTCGCCGCGTGCCGGACCGCCGGCGTGGAGTTCATCCGGATGGACGATCTGGCGAACGAGCTCCTCGCGAACCGCGCCACCATCCCCGTCCGCGACCAGGTGATGGCCGAGATCGACGGCCGCACCGGCTTGGTCGCCACTTCCGCCGCCTGAGCGGCGGAAGGCGCAACCCCGGAGATCGCAGCTCGGTGTTCGGTCGAGACCCCGATTGAATCAGGCGTGATCGCCGAAGATCGAAGTGCGATCTCCGAACTCCGAACTCCGAACTCCGAATTGCCGCGCCCCGCGCGGCTATTTCCGGTCGATCCGCGAAAACAGCCACAGGCCGAGGGCGAGGATCAGGAGGTTGGGCACCCAGAGCAGGAGGTCGGGACGGTACTCGGGATGGCGGTCGAGGGCCTTCACCGCGACGGTGAGCAGGTAATAGCTGAGCGTCAGCAGCAGGGCCACGCCGAAGTTGGCCGAGGTCTCGCGCCGCGACACCTTGATGCCGAGCGGCACGCCGAGCAGCGCGAGCGAGAAGACGGCGAGCGCGGTGTTGATCTTGTCGTGAAACACCAGCTCCAGCTTCATCCGGTCGCGGTCCAGCGTTCGCTCCTGGCCGGGCGGTGCCGTAAGCGCCGCCAGCCGTGCCCGCTCGGCCTGCAACGGGGCCAGCGTGAGCCACTCCGGCTTGATGTGCACGCCGCCGTGGCCGAAGAAGCGCTCCAGCGGCAGCCGCGCGGCCTCGATCTTGCCGAAGGAGGCGACGTACGGGCTCTCCACGAAACTCTCGGGATTCTTCTCGTCGCGGTTCTCCACGCGCGCCTGCGTCAGCGTCACGATCAGCTCGTTCGTCGTCTCGTCGTAGTCGATCGCCCCGGCCTCGGCGTGGATCAGCGTCCGCACGCGCTTCTGCTCATCGAGCTTCCACAGCCAGACGTCCCGCATCAGCGCGCCCTCCTTCTGGTTCACATAGATGACGCAGTTCGGGAAGTTGCGGATGAAGGTCTTCGGGACGATCAGCTTGAGCGGGTTGGCGGCGATGGCGGCGGCGAAGTTGCGCTCGTAGGTCACGCGGGCCTGCGGCATGGCCTCGAAGTTGAAGTACAGCCCCAGCAGCCCGGCCAGGAAGGCGAGCAGCAGGATCGGCCGCGCGATCCGCGGCAGGCTCAGGCCGACTGCGCGCATGGCGGTGACCTCGCTGTCGGCGGACAGCCGGCCGAGCGTCAGCAGCACGCCGGTCAGCAGCCCCATGGGCAGCGCCAGCGAGATCGCGAACGGCGTCAGCGTCAGCACGAGCTGGCCGAACATCAGCGGCGAGAGCTGCCCGGCCAGCACGTAGGCGAGCATGTCCCGCATGACGTTCGGCACGAGGACGATGAACGTGAACACCCCCACCGCCGCCGCGCAGGTGGCCAGCACGCTCCGGAAGATGTAGCGGTCAATGAGGTTCAAGGGGCGCGGGCTTCTTCGCAGACAGAACCGACGCTGACAATCCGCAACGCGCGCGGTTCGAAATTATCACCACGAAGCGCACCCTCCTTCGCCGAGACTACGGAGGGCCGGCGAAGGACCCGAAGGCAAGCAGAAGGGGGTCCAGCCGAACGCCGAACATCGGGCGTCCGATGTTCGGCGTTCGGATTAGGAATCAAATCCCCAGTGATAACTGCGGCGGATCCTCGGGCGGAGGTTCGGCCGGCGCGGGCTCCAGGCAGGCGGGACCCTCGTGGCGGCTGTTGCTGACGTAGGTGCTGACCGCCAGCGCCTGCAGGTCCGCGGCGGAGGCCGGCTCGAACAGCGGGGCAAGCGCGGCCGGGTCGGTCACCTTGGGGTCGAGCCAGGTCTCGCACTGCTCAATCGTGAGCAGCACGGGCATGCGGTCGTGGATCCGCTGCATGAGCTCATTGGGCCGGGTCGTGACCAGCGCGCAGGACTCGAGGCCGGTGCCGTCCGGCGCGCGCCAGCGCTCCCAGATTCCCGCGATCCCGAACGGCTGCTCGTCGCGCCGCCGGATCAGCCAGGGCTGCTTGAGCCGGCCGCGGTGCTCCCACTCGTAGAATCCAGTGGCCGGGATGACGCAGCGCCGGGTGCGGACGGCCTGACGGAACGCCGGCTTGGCGGCGATCGTCTCGGCGCGGGCGTTGGGCGGCCGCAGTCCCTCATCATCCCGGGCCCACGACGGCACGAAGCCCCAGCGCAGCGCCGCCGCCTCGCGGGTGGGGGCGCCGGCGGACGGGGCCAGTCGCACCGCCGGGATCAGCGCGCCCGGCGCGAGGTTGTAGCGCGACAGGAACTCCGTGGCCGCGCCGATCCCGAGCCGCTGCAGGATCTCGCGGTAGTGCTGCTCAAGCAGGACAAAGCGGGTGCACATGGTCAGGCGCGCAGCAGCGCGGGAAGCTCGCGAAGTCCCGCGAGCTGGAAGAACCGGCCGGGCGCCACGGGCGGCTGGTCGACGCGCTCATGGCCCCAGGTGAGGTGATAGGGCACGTGGGCGCCGGCGCCGCCGAGGGCGAGCACGGGCAGGATGTCGGACTTGAGGGAGTTGCCGACCATCAGGAACTCCTCCGCGGCGATCCCGTGCCGGCGCAGGACCGAGGCATAGGCGGCCTCGTCCTTTTCCGACAGGATCTCGACGTGCTGGAAAAACTCGCGCAGCCCGGACTTCGCCAGCTTCCGCTCCTGGTCGCGGAGATCGCCCTTGGTGATGATCAGCAGGCGGTGGGTCGCCGCGAGCGCGGCGAGCGTCTCCGCCACGCCGTCGAGCAGCTCGACCGGGTGCTCGATCATGCCGCGGCCCAGCGCAAGCAGCGTCCGGATCTCCTCGGCACTGATGCGGCCGTCGGTCAGCTCGATCGCCGTCTCGATCGCCGAGAGCATGAAGCCCTTCACGCCGTAGCCGTACAGCGCGAGGTTCCGCATCTCCGTCGCGAACAGCGTGCGGTCCACGGTGGCCGCGTCGTGGTACTGCGCCAGCAGCTCCCGGTAGCGCTCGTGCACGTGCTCGAAGATGTTCTCGTTGTGCCAGAGCGTATCGTCGGCGTCGAAACCGATGACGCGGTAGGACTTCATGGGATGAGGTAGGCAGATTTCCCGGAGAATTTCACCATGAAGATCGCGAGGGTCGGACGGTGGAGGTGGAAACCGCTAATCCTCGCTCATTCACGCTCATGGCCGGGATCCAGGCATCACAGTGGAGGTTTCGGCGGATTAAAAAGCATGGCTCCGGCCGCGGGGATGCGCTTCGCTGCGGGCATGTCGCTGTCCAAGGCCACCCGGACTGTCTCGATCGCCCGCCACGAGGGCGCGGCATCGGATGTGCGCGACGACGCGATCGCGGCGGAGGAGCCGCTGGAGATCCGCGTGGGCGGCCACAGCGTGGCGGTGGTGATGCGCACGCCCGGGCACGACCGCGAGCTGGCGGCGGGCTTTCTCGTGACGGAGGGGATCGTGCGGCGCCGCGAGGAGGTGCTGGACCTGATTTACTGCAAGAGCGACGGCGGCCAGCCGGAGGAGAACATCCTGAACGTGGTGCTGGCGCCCGGCGCGACGGTGGACCTGGCGCGCCTGACGCGGCACGTGTTCACGTCCTCCAGCTGCGGCGTCTGCAGCAAGGCCACGATCGCGGCGGTGCAGGCGCAGTTCCCGGCGATCCCGCGGCCCCTGATGCCGCGGCGCACGGTGCTGGCGGCGCTGCCGGAGAAGCTCCGGGCGGCGCAGGCGGCGTTTGCCGTGACCGGCGGGCTGCACGCGAGCGCGCTGTTCGACACGGAGGGCGGGCTGCGGGTGGTGCGCGAGGACGTGGGCCGGCACAACGCGCTCGACAAGGTCGTGGGTCACGAGTTTTTCGCCGAGCGGCTGCCCCTGGCGGACACGATCCTGCTGGTGAGCGGGCGGGTGTCGTTCGAGATCATGCAGAAGGCGCTGGCGGCGGGCATCCCGGCCGTGGCGGCGATCTCGGCGCCGACGAGCGCGGCGGTGGAGTTCGCGCGGGCCAGCGGCCAAGCGCTGGTGGGCTTCCTGCGGGGCGAGCGGATGAACGTTTACGCCGGCACCTTGGCCGGCTGAGGCTGTCGGAATGGCCCGCATGAAACGACTCCTTCTTTTGCTCTGCCTCGCCCTCGCGGTCCCCGGCGCGCTGCGCGCCGGCGAGAGTGAATCCCTGCCCGACCGGACGCTGCGCCAGCTGGTCGAGCGCCAGAAGGAGCTGCTGGCCGAGGCGGCGAAGGGCGGCGAGCGCCTCGACCAGGACAACCTCCAGCTGCAGATGCAGCAGGTCAGCCAGGGCTACGAGGCGCTGCTGCGCGAGAATCCCGACTACGCCCCGGGCTACGCCGCGTACGGCTATCTGCTCGGCAAGATCGGCCTCCGCAAGGAGTCGATCGCCCACCTGCTCAAGGCCAACACGCTCGATCCCGACGTGCCGCTGGTGAAGAACCAGATCGGCAACTTCCTCGCCGAGGAGGGCCGGCCCCTTGAGGCGATCCCGTACTTCATGGCGGCCATCCGCCTCGCGCCGAAGGAGCCGCTCTACCACTACCAGCTCGGCACGCTGCTGCACGAGGCCCGCGACGACTTCCTCAAGTCCGGCGAGTGGACGGCCGACGGCCTGACCCACGCCGAGCACGAGGCCTTCCGGCAGGCGGCGGAGCTGGCGCCGGACCGCATCGAGTTCACCTACCGCTACGCCGAGTCGTTCTACGACCTCACGACGCCCGACTGGGACGGGGCGCTGAAGGCCTGGGGCGCGCTGGAGGAGAAGGCGCCGTCGGAGGTCGAGCGCCAGACCATGCGGCTGCAGGCCGCGAACGTGCTGCTCAAGCAGGGCAAGCCCGACCATGCGCGGCTGCTGCTGAACACGGTCACCGAGGTGTCGCTGCAGGCCCAGAAGCAAAAGCTCGTTGCGCAGCTGCCGGCAAACGCCGAGAAGTGACGGGCCGTTTCCCGCCACGATGTCCCTCCTCGACAAACTCGAACGTCTGCTGGGCCGCGCCGCCATCCCGCACCTCTCGCTGCTCATCGTCATCGGCCAGGTGTTCGTCCTGCTCTCGGCGCTGCTCGGGCTGCTCGACCTGAGCTACTTCATCCTGGTGCCCGCGCTGGCCCGCCAGGGCGAGTGGTGGCGGCTGGTCACGATGATCTTCATGCCGCCGTCCCCGGGGATGTTCGGCTATGTCTTCGTCGCCTTCGCCTGGTACATGTTCTACCTGATGGGCAGCGCGCTCGAGGGCTTCTGGGGCGAGTTCCGGTTCAACCTCTTCCTCTTCACGGGCTACGCGCTCACGATCGCGGTGGCGTTCCTCACCCCGTACGCGCCGACCACCAACCTCTTCATCGCCGGCTCGGTCTTCCTCGCCTTCGCCTGGCTCAACCCGGACTTCGAGCTCGCGCTCTTCCTCATCCTGCCGGTGAAGATCAAGTGGCTCGCGCTGCTCACCTGGCTCGCGAACGCCTACTACTTCGCGGTCGGCAGCTGGTCCCTGCGCCTGCAGATCCTCGCCTCGGTGGGCAACTTCCTCCTCTTCTTCGGCGCGGACATCGTGCAGACGGCGCGGTACCGCCGGCGCGCGATGGCCACGTCGGCCCGGCGCTTCGCCGCGGCCAGCGCCGAGCCCGAGGCGCGGCACCGCTGCCGCGTCTGCGGCAAGACCGACCTCACGAACCCCGAGCTCGATTTCCGCTACTGCTCCAAGTGCGCCGGCGACGAGTGCTACTGTCCCGAGCACATCTTCGCGCACGAGCACGTGGCCGCCCCCGGTGACCCGGCCAAAAAATAACCCCCTCGCCGGCGCCGACGCCTGCCGCACGCTGGGCGAGTGGCTGCGCTTCGCGGAGCGGCTCTACGCCCGGCAGCGCCTCGCCCTCGGGCAGGTCGCGGCCAGCGCGCACGACGAGGCGCTCTACCTGCTCCTGCACACGCTCGGCCTGCCGCTGGACAGCGACGCGCGCGTGCTGGCGCGGCCGCTGACGGCCCCGCAGCGCACGGCGGTGACCGCGATGCTCCGCCGCCGCGCCGTGGACCGCGTGCCGGCCGCCTACCTCACGCGCGAGGCGTGGCTGGGCGAGCACCGGTTCTACGTCGACGAGCGGGTCATCATCCCGCGCAGCTACTTTCTCGAGGTGATCCCGCACCAGCTCGACGCCTGGCTGGCCGACCCGGCCAAGGTGCGCCGGGTGGCGGACGTGTGCACGGGCTCGGGCTGCCTGGCGATCCTGCTGGCGCACCATTTCCCGCGGGCGAAGGTGGATGCCATCGACCTGTCCGCCGCGGCGCTGGAGGTCGCGGCGATCAACGTCCGCGCGCACCGGCTCACGAGGCGCGTCGCGCTGCACCGCAGCGATGTCTTCGCCGCGGTGCCGCCCGTGCCCTACGACGTGATCCTCAGCAACCCGCCCTACGAGCCGAGCGCGCACGTGGACGCCCAGGCCCCGGAATTCCAGGCCGAGCCGCGGCTGGCGCATGACGGCGGCCGCGACGGCCTGGTCATCATCCGCCAGCTGCTCCGCCAGGCGCGGACCCGGCTCGCGCCGGACGGCGTGGTGCTGCTCGAGGTGGGTGGGCTGCCGCGCGCGATGGACCGCGAGTTCGCCGCGCTGGCGCCGCACTGGCTGCGGACGGAGGACGGCGCCGACTGCATCGGCGTGATCGCGGCGCCCCGCCTGCGGGCCTGGGCCGGCTAGGATCGGGCCTCGTGCCGGCGCTCGCGCCGGGCCAGCACCTGCACGACAGCCGCGCGTCCCGTGTGGGCGGCGCCCTCGAGCACGTCGCGCTCAAGCTCCTGTGCCACCTCGAAGTCGAGCCCGGCAAGGTCGCCACGCAGGGCGGCCAGGGTCAGGAGCATTTCCGGGTTGTTGACCGGGCCGCCGGTGCCGTGCCGCACCTGGTCAGGCGTGTAGGCCTCGAGCAGGAACACGCCCCCGGGCCGGAGGCCGGCGGCGGCGGCCGTGTACACCTGCCGGCGGAGGGGCGGCAGCAGGTGGAGGAAGATGACGACGATGGCGGACCAGGCCCCGGGCGCGATGGCGTAGTGCGCAAGGTCGGCCGTGACGGTGGTCAGCTGCAATCCGTGCTGCGCGGCCAGGCGCCGGGCCTTGTCCAGGCCGACGGCGGACTGGTCCACGGCGGTGACGGCGTGGCCGCGGCTGGCGAGGAAGACGGCGTTGCGCCCCTCGCCCTCGCCGAGGCAGAGCACGGGCCCGGCGGGGATCCGGTCCGCGTGGGCGCGGAGAAATTCATTGGGGGCCGTGCCGAAGACGAAGTCCTCGCCGGCGTAGCGCTGGTCCCAGAAGGAAGGGTTCATGGCGGTGGCGGCCAGCCTTGGGGCGTCCGTCCCGCGGGCGAACCAAAACCTACGGCTTCTTCGCGGGGGCCTCGGCCACGGTGACGCGCAGCACGCCGCGCCATTCGCCGGTGCTGTAGCCCGCGGCCAGGTCGGTGGGGTAAAGCTTGGCGAGCTTGGCGCGCAGCCCGGGCGACTGGTCGGCGGAATCGCCGTGGCAGAGCATGCACTTCGGGGCGACGCCGAGCGGCTTGTAGACGCGCCACTCCGGGGCGCCGCCCGCGGGCTCGACGCGCTGGATCAGGATGGGCGAGGGGGCGTCGCCGTTGTCCATCTGCTGCTTGAACTGCTCCAGGGCGAGCTGGTCGGCGGCGTCAGGGGCGTTGGCCGGGTTGCGCAGCCGCAGGCTGGTCTTCTTGACCGCGGTGATGCGCGGCAGGCCGTCGATCACGCCCTTGGTGGTCGTCAGGTTCTTCAGATGGCAGACATCCACGGCGGCCTCGGCCCCGTCCTTGGCGACGGCGTTGGTGACCTCGCGGACGAGGGTGATGGCGAGGCGGTTGATGGCATTCTCCCCTTGGGCGCGGATGTCGGCGGCCTCCGGCGCGTCGTCGGCCACGAAGCGGGCGTTGACGGCGGCCGGGCTGTCCGCGGCCAGGGCCGGCGTGGCCAGCGCGGCGGCGAGGACGAGCGGGATGAGATGAAAACGGCGTGATTTCATGGGGGTGGGGCGACGGCTTTCCGCTGGAAAATCATGGCGCCCGTCCGCGAGAAGGCGATGGAAAAGGCGGTCAGCCCACCCAGCCCGCGTGGATCGCGAGGAGCGTGCCGCCGCCGATCACCAGCCAGAGGAGCAGGGCGTGGACCAGCGGGCGGAAGCCGACGTTGCGGAGCACGGCGCGGCTGAGGCCGCTGCCGATGAGGAAAAGGGTCAGGGTGAGCAGCGCCCGGGCGCCGTGGCCGATCCATCCGGCCAGCGGGTGCAGCGCGGGCACGAAGGTGAACAGGGCGGACATGGCGACGAAGCCGACGATGAACCACGGCACGCGCGGTCGGCCCAGCGCGGAGGCGGTGCGGTTGCCGCGGCGGAACCACGCCCCGAGGGCGAGGGCGACAGGCACGATCCACAGCGCGCGGGCCAGCTTCACCGTGGTCGCGATGGCGAGCGCCTCGTGGCCCCGCGTGAGGGCCGCGCCGGTGACCGAGCTGGTGTCGTGGATCGCGAGCGCGCACCAGAGGCCGAACTGGTGGGCGTCGAGCCCGGCCCACGCGCCGAGCGGCGGGAACACCAGCAGGGCGACGCCGTTGAGCAGGAACACGACGGCAAGGGCGACGGAGGTCTCCGCGGGCGGGGCGTCGATCGCGGGCGCGGCGGCGGCGATGGCGCTGCCGCCGCAGATGCCGGTGCCGGCGCAGACCAGCGCGGCGACCTTGGGGCCAACCCCGAGGGCGCGGGCCAGCAGCGCGCCCAGCGCGAAGGTCGCGAGCAGTCCGGTCAGCGTGTAGCCGAGGCCCTGGGCGCCGACGCGGGCGACGACCGCCAGGTTCACGCCGGCGCCGAGGCCGGCGACGGCGAGCTGCAGCAGCCAGCGGGCGACGTGGCTGGCGCGGCCCGCGCAGGGATTGCCCAGCGTGAGGGCGAGCAGCGTGCCGCCGAGCAGCGCGGCCCAGGGCGGGGTCCACGGCAGCAGCGAGGCGGCCGCGCCGAGGGGCAGCAGGACCGCGGCCGCGCGGTGCGCGGGCCGCTCCGGCTGGGTGCCGCAGAGAGCGCGGAAGTCGAAGCTCACGCGTGCTCGAGGGCCTGCTTCAGGTCCCAGATCAGGTCCTCGGCATTCTCGATGCCGATGGAGAGCCGCACGAGGTCGTCGGTGACGCCCCCGAAGCGCTTGTCCTCCGGGGTCAGCCCCGAGTGGGTCATGGTGGCGGGATGCTGGGCGAGGGACTCGGTCGAGCCGAGCGAGACGGCGAGGTGGAACACCTTGAGGTGGTCGAGGAAGGCGAAGGCCTCCTTCTCGCCGCCGCGGAGGTGCAGGGAGATCAGCGAGCCGGGGCCGGTGTGCTGCTTCTGGTAGATGGCATGCTCGGGGTGGCCGGGCTGGAGCAGGCCGAGATACAGCACCTCGCGGACCTTGGGGTGGCCGACGAGGAAGGCGGCGACCTGCTGGGCGTTGCGCTGCTGCTGCTCGGCGCGGATCTTGAGCGTCTCGAGCGAGCGGGTGAGCAGCCATGCGGTGTACGGGTTGGGCATGCCGCCGAGCATGGCGCGGTGCTGGGCGATGGCGGTCAGGAGCACGTCGTCATTGGCGAGCGCGACGCCGCCGACCACGTCGGAGTGGCCGCCGATGAACTTGGTGGCGGAGTAGAGGACGATGTCGGCGCCGACCTTGGCGGGCTGGGCGAAGACCGGGCCGGCCATGGTGTTGTCCACGATCACGAGGATGCGGCCGGTGGCCTGGCCGGCGGCCGGCGGTGCGTGGCGCTGCGCGAGCTCCTTCATGCGGCCGATGTCGGTCAGCCGGTTGTTGGGGTTGGCCGGGCTCTCGATGAAGATGGAGCGGGTGCGCGGCGTGATCAGCGGCTCGGCCAGCGCGGGGGCGTCGGGGCCCGCGGGCACGAACTGTGCCGTGATCCCGAGGCGCTTCAGGAAATGGTGGATCAGCGAGTCGGTGCCGCCGTAGACCGGGGCGCAGACGATCATCTCGTCGCCGGGCCCGTGCGTGGCCAGCAGCGTGGTGGCGATGGCGGCCATGCCGCTGGAGAAGCTGTAGGCGTCCTTCATGCCCTCCCACACCGCGACGCGGTCCTCGAAGATCTCGAGGTTGGGATTGTTGATCCGCGAGTAGATGAGCCCCATCTCGCGGCGCGGGGGCGGCGTGCCCTCGCCGTGGGCCCAGGCGAAGAAGCGCTTGCCGTCCTCGGCGCACTTGAAGGCGAACGTGGAGGTGAGGAAGACGGGCGGCTTCACCGCGCCCTCGCTCAGCCACGGGTCGAAGCCGTGGCTCAGGGCCAGGGTCTCGGGATGCAGGCGGGCGGCCTCGGAGTCGGTCAGTTTGGTCATGGGGTACTTTGGTTGCGGCCAGCTTAACCATCACCGGCCGTTTGTCGCCATCGCCGCGGCCGGCGCGGGCGAAAATTACGGCGCCTGTTCGGTCCCAGTGCCGGGGCAAACGCCCGCCGGCACCGGATACAAGTAGCGCCGGCCAGCAAGGCCGGCGCGTGATGCATTCAGGACTGCTTGTCCTCGGGCTTGGTCGCGCAGGTGCTCATCCCGATCGGCAGGTAGGCCGGGCAGAACCGGAAGACGGCGGTCAGCACCGGCACGATGCCGATGAGGCCCCACCAGGACTTGAAGTAATAGCCCGCGCCGAGGATGGCGAGGCCGACGATGAGACGGAGGATGCGGTCAATGCCGCCGACGTTAGCTTTCATGGGATTTTTGGGGGGATCTGGGGTTGCAGTGCGGACAAAGTCAGCGGCGGCCGGGCTTGACGATGGGCCAGCCGGCGTCGGCCCAGTCGTTGAGGCCGCCGGTGTTGGCGACGCGGAAGCCTTCACCCGCCAGGACGCGGGCCGCAAGGCCGGAGCGGCCGCCCGAGGCGCAGTAGAGCAGGATCTCACGGCGGGCGGCGCCGGCGAGGAAGGGCGCCCAGCGCGTGCGCGGGCCGGTGAGGTCGCTGAGCGGGAGCAGGACGGCGTCCTGCGCGACCCCGCCCGGCCATTCGCGGGCCTCCCGCACGTCCACGAGCAGCGCGGCGCCGGCGCGGACGCGCGGGGCGCAGCTGCGCGGGGTGATGCGCGCGGCGGGGGTGAAGAGCGACTTGAGCGTCCGGAAAAAGCTCATGCGGCGGCGGAGCGTTGGTTGGCCATGTAATAGAGCACGGGCACGGCGAGGCGGCTGATGAACAGCGAGGCGATCTCGCCGAACATGAGGCTGATTGCGAGGCCCTGGAAGATCGGGTCGGCGAGGATGACGCTGGCGCCGACCACGACCGCGAGGGCGGTGAGCAGCATGGGCCGGAAGCGCACGGCGCCGGCCTCGACGACCGCGTCGCGCAGCGGCAGCCCGTGGGCGCGGCGCAGCTCGATGAAGTCTACCAGGATGATCGAGTTGCGGACGACGATGCCGGCGCCGGCCATGAACCCGATCATGGAGGTGGCGGTGAAGAAGGCCCCGAGCGCCCAGTGCGCCGGCAGGATGCCGATGAGGGAGAACGGAATCGCGGCCATCACCACCAGCGGGGTCACGTAGCTGCGGAACCAGCCGACCATCAGCATGGCGATCAGCACGAGGACGGTGGCGAAGGCCAGGCCGAGGTCGCGGAACACCTCCAGCGTGATGTGCCACTCGCCGTCCCACTTCAGCCCCGGCTGGGTGTCGTCGGCCGGGAGGTTGAGGTGGAAGATGGGCAGCTCGGCCCGGGCGCCGCCGAAGCGGCGCGCGTCGAGCCGGCCGATCTCGCGGTTGATGGCGAACAGGGCGTAGGCGGGGCTCTCGACCTCGCCGGCGACGTCGCCCGTGACGTAGGTCACCGGCTTGAGGTTCTTCCGGTAGAGGTTGCGCTCGCTGCGCCCGCGCTCGAGGTGGACGAGCTCGGAGAGGGGCACCAGCGGCGCGGCGGGATCCAGGTCGGCGCGCACCTGGAGGGCGAGCAGGGCCTCCGGCCGCGCGCGCTGGGCGGCGGGCAGCTCGACGGTGATGGGCACATCCTCGCGCTCGGCGGGGAAGTGGAGCAGGTCAACGGCGCGGCCCTGCGCGGCGAGGGCGAGCGTCTCCGTGATGGCGCCGGCGCTGACGCCGTGGAAGGCGGCCTTCTCGCGGTCGATGACATAGCGGACCTGCGGCTGCAGGTCCTCGACGTACCAGTCCACGTCGACCACGCCCTTGGTGCGCTCGAAGATCCCGCGCACCTCGCGGGCGAGGGCGAGCCGCTGGGTTTCATTGGGACCATAGACCTCGGCGACCAGCGACTGGAGCACCGGCGGGCCGGGCGGCACCTCGGCGACGGCGACGGCGGAGCCGTAGCGCGCGGCGATCGGGGCGACCAGGCGGCGGATGCGCTTGGCGATGGCGTGGCTCTGGTCGGAGCGCTGGCCCTTCTCGACCAGGTTCACCTGGATGTCCGCGACGTTCGGGCCGCGACGGGTGAAGTAGTGCCGCACCAGGCCGTTGAAATTGAACGGGGAAGCGGTGCCGACGTAGAGCTGGTAGTCGCGGATCTCGGGCTGGCCGCGGATGGCGCGGGCCATCTCCTGCGCGATGCGCGCGGTCTGCTCGAGCGTCGTGCCCTCGGGCGGGTTGAGCACGATCTGGAACTCCGACTTGTTGTCGAAGGGCAGCATCTTGATCGTGACGGCGCCGGTGAGCACGAAGCCGGCGGAGAGCAGGAGCAGCCCGACGATGCCGCCAAGGAACGCCCAGCGCCAGCGCGGGCGGTCGAGCAGCGGGCCCATCACGCGGTGGTAGAGGCGCGTGGACCAGTCGTTCGGCGCATGGTCGGCGTCCGGCTCGGCGGCGGCGGCGGGACTCGCCGCGATCCGCGCGAACCGCCGGCGCAGCACGCGCAGCGCGGCCCAGGGCGTGATGGTGAAGGCGATCGCGAGCGAGAACAGCATGGCGGCCGTCGAGCCGATGGGGATGGGCCGCATGTACGGGCCCATCAGCCCGCCGACGAACGCCATGGGCAGGATGGCCGCGATCACGGCCCAGGTGGCCAGGATCGTGGGATTGCCCACCTCGTCCACGGCCTCGAGCGCGACCTGTGTCAGGGGCTTGCCGCGCGCGTCGGGCAGGCGCACGTGGCGCACGATGTTCTCCACCACCACGATCGCGTCGTCCACCAGGATGCCGATGGAGAAGATCAGCGCGAAGAGCGTGATGCGGTTGAGGGTGTAGCCGTAGAGGTAGAAGACCAGCAGCGTGAGCGCGAGGGTCGAGGGGATGGCGAGCAGGACGATCAGGGACTCGCGCCAGCCGAGGAAGAACAGGATCAGCAGGGCCACGCCGAAGACGGCGATGCCCATGTGCCAGAGCAGCTCGTTGCTCTTCTCCGCGGCAGTGTGGCCGTAGTCGCGGGTGACGGTGACGGCCACGTCGGCCGGCAGGAGGGAGCCGCGCACGGTGTCGACCTTGGCGAGCACGGCATTGACGACATCGATCGCGTTGGCGCCGGGGCGCTTGGCGACGCTGAGCGTGACGGCGGGCTCGAGGTCGCCGGTGGCGGAGCCGTGCAGCACGTAGTTGGCGGGCTCCTCGGCGTCGTCGGTGATGGTGGCGACGTCGCGCAGGTAGACGGGGCGGTCGCCCGCGACGCCCACGACGACGGCGCCGACCTCGGCGGCGTCGCGCAGGAAGGCGCCGGTCTCGAGCACCACCTCGGTGTTGGCAAAGGGCCGGGACCCGGCGTGCAGCTGGCGGTTGGCCTGCTGGAGCATGGGCACGAGCTGCGCGGCGGTGAGGCCGCGGGCGGCGAGCGCGGCGGGGTCGAGGCGGACCCGCACCGCGCGGCGCACGCCGCCGATCAGGGTGGTCTCGGCCACCTGCGGGATCGCTTTCACGGCGTCGTCCAGCTGCGCGGCGAGCCGGCGGAGCGTGAGGTGGTCGCGCGTGGCGCTGTGCAGCGTGAGCGCGAGGATCGGCACGTCGTCGATCGTGCGCGGCTTGACCAGCGGCGGGCTGACGCCCTGCGGGATCCGGTCGAAGTTGCCCTGCAGCTTCTGGTTCAGCCGGACGAGGGCGCCCTCGATGTCGGTGCCGACCAGAAAGCGGACGATGACGAGCGAGCTGCCCGGGCTGGAGGTGGAGTAGAGGTATTCGACGCCAGGGATCTCCCAGAGCAGCTTCTCCATCGGGCGCGTGACGCGGTTCTCCACCTCGGCGGCGGAGCCGCCCGGCATGGAGACGAGCACGTCGATCATCGGCACCTTGATCTGGGGCTCCTCCTCGCGCGGCAGCAGGAGCACGGCGAAGAGGCCGAGCAGGATCGACGCGATGACGGCGATCGGCGTGAGCTTCGAGTTGATGAAGAACGCCGTGAGGCGTCCGGCCAGCCCGAGGCGACCGGCCGGGTCGGGAACAGGCGGGTTCACGGCGCGGACTCCACGGCCTGCCCGTCCCGCAGCGTGGCGGGCGGGGCGAGGATGACCGGCTCGCCGGCGTCGAGGCCGGAGACCACCTGGATGCGGTCGGCGACGCGGGCCCCGGTCTTGACGAGCCGCAGCTGGGCGTGGCCACCGGCGACGACAAAGACGCGTTCCATCTGGCCGAGTTGGGAAAGGGCCGTGGCGGGCACGGTCAGGGTGGTGTCGTCCGCCGCGGGCCAGCGGACGCGGACAAACTGGCCCGAGCGGGCGGGGGCCTGGTTCGGCAGGTCGACCTCGGCGAGGCGCGTGCGCGTGGCCGAGTCGGCGGCGGGGGAGAGCTCCGCCAGCGTGCCGGTGACGACGGCGTCATCCAGTTCGATCGCCACCGGGGCGCCGATGGCCAGGGGGCCGAGCGACTCGGGCACTGCGACCTCGGCGCGGAGATGGTCGGCGCCCTCGAGGGAAAACAGCGCGCGGCCCGGTGTGGCAAGGTCGCCGGGCTTGACGAATTCACCGGTCACGACGCCGGCGAACGGCGCGGTGACGCGGGTGTAGGCGAGCATGGCCTCCGCCTCCTCGGCGGCGGCGCGGGCCTGCCGGCGGCGGTCGTCCGCGGCGCGGAGGGCGTCGGTGGTCGAGACACCCTGGGACTCAAGCGACCGCTCGCGCTCGAATTCACGGTCGGCCTGGGCCAGGGCGGCGCGGGCCTGCTCGAGGCGGGCGGCGAGCTCGCCGGCCTGAAGGGTCACCAGTTCCTCGCCGGCGGCGACGGCCCGGCCGACCACCAGCCGGGTGGTGGCCACCGTGCCGGTGACCTTGGCGGCGACGAGGGCGCGGGCGAAGGGTCGGATGGTGCCGGGGACCGCCTGGGTCTGCGCGCTGCGCGCCAGGACCGCGGCGGCGACCCGGACGCGGAGGACGGGACCGGCGTCCGCGGCGGCGGACTCGGCGGAGCGGTGGCAGCCGCCGGCCAGGAGGGCGGCCGGCAGCAGGAGCGAGCGAAGGAACTTCATGCGGGGGTCGGGCCGGGTCACGGGGCCTTGGGGCCGCCGAAGTGCACGATGCCGTCGTCGCCGAGCCAGCCCAGCTTGCGCAGGACGATCGAGGGCGGGCAGAAGCCGGTGAAGGCGGACTGGATCAGGTTGAGGCCGACGAAGCACGTCAGCAGCAGCCACCACGGGCTGACGAAGTAGACCAGGGCCACGCTGAGCAGGACCATGCTGCCGGCCAGGACGCGGATGAGATTGTCGATCTTCATGGGGTGAGGGTTTGGGCTTGTACTATATGAGTATATGCGCATACATTATCACAACGTCAAGTCACGAATGGCCCCCAAGACGAAGTCCCCCCGCCCCCTGTCCGACGCCGCGCTCGAGCTGATCGCGCGGCGCTTTGCCGTCCTGGCCGAGCCGATGCGGCTGCGGCTGCTCCACGCGCTGTTCGCGGGGGAGCAGAGCGTGAACGAGCTGGTGAAGCTCACCGGCGGCACGCAGGCGAACGTGTCGCGGCACCTGCAGACCCTGGCGCAGGCGCACCTGGTGGCGCGGCGCAAGGAGGGCCAGCAGGTGTTCTACGCCATTGCGGACCCGTCGATCTTCCAGCTGTGCGCGCAGGTGTGCGGCAGCATGGAGCAGCAGCTGAGCCGGCAGGCCGGCGCGTTCTCCCGCTAGGCGCGGCGTGGGTCAGATCTCGTACCCGAGCCCCAGCGGCTCGTAGTCCGGCGCGGTGACGGCGGACCGGCCGAAGGCCTCGAACCAGTGCGTCACGCGGCGGCCGATGGCCCCGGTCTCGATGCGGTGGGTGAACTCGTTGGTGGCGGCGCTGTAGGTGTAGTCGCGCGCCCACTCGCGGTGGTTCCGGGCGAGATCCGTGATGGCGGCGACCAGCCGCTCGGCCTCGGCGTCGGTGGTGGTGGGGTGCAGCGAGAAGCGCACCCAGCCGGGTTTCTCCGTCTTGTCGCCGCGGCTGATCTGGTCGGTGATGGACTTTGAATGCTCGGGCGTGACGTTGAGGAGGTAGTGCCCGTAGGTGCCGGCGCAGGAGCAGCCGCCGCGGGTCTGGATGCCGTAGCGGTCGTTGAGCAGGCGGACGGCGAGGTTGTAGTGCAGGTCGTCGAGGTAGAACGAGACGATCCCGAGCCGGTCGCGGTGCTGGTCGGCCAGGATGTGCAGCCCGGGCACGGCCTTGAGTCGGTCCCAGATCAGCGCAAGGAGCTCCGTCTCGCGCTGATGGATCTGCGCGACGCCCATGGACTCCTTCAGCTGGAGGCAGAGCGCGGTGCGGATGGCCTGGGTGAAGCCGGGCGTGCCGCCGTCCTCGCGGGCCTCGATGTCGTCGAAATACTTGTGCCCGCCCCACGGGTTGGTCCAGTCCACCGTGCCGCCGCCGGGGTTGTCCGGCACGCGGTTGGAGTAGAGCTGCTTGTTGAACACCAGCACGCCGCTGGTGCCGGGACCGCCGAGAAACTTGTGCGGCGAGAAATAGATCGCGTCGAGGGACTCGTCCGGCCGGCCCGCCGGGTGCATGTCGATCGCGATGTACGGGGCGCTGGCGGCGAAATCCACGAAGCACCGGCCGCCCGCGCGGTGCATCAGGCCGGCGATGGCGTGGTAGGGCGTGATGAGGCCGGTGACGTTGGAGCAGCTGGTGACGGCGGCGATCTTCACCTCCCGGTCGCGGTACTCGTCGAGCAGCGTCGCGAGGTGGCGGAGGTCGACGAGCCCGTCGGGCGTGGCGTTGATCACGCGCACCTCGGCCAGGCTCTCGATCCAGGTGGTCTGGTTGGAGTGGTGCTCCATGTGCGTGACGAACACGATGGGGCGCGCGGCGGCCGGCAGCTTGACCTGGCCGTGGTATTTCTCGTGCACGCGCAGGCCGAGGATGCGCTGAAACTTGTTCACCACGCTCGTCATGCCCGAGCCGTAGCAGATCACGGCGTCGCCGGCGGACGCGTGGACGTGCTCCTTGATGCGCCGGAGCGCCTCGTGGTAGGCGCGGGTCATCGTGGTGCCGGTGACGGAATGGAAACCCGCGTTGCCCAGTGCTCGTGGTTTGTGCTGCTGCTGCCCACGCCGGAGAACGGCCTGGTCAAGGAGTCCGGAGCAGACGCGTTTCAGGTGAAATCCGTTTCCGAACACCGGTTGGTCCGCAAGTTCGGCCAAATCACGGTGGAACAGGTCGAGGAGATTGCGGCGGCCATCGCGTTGTGCGTCGGCTATTGAGGGGCCGCCTGCTTTGGGCGCTGTCACAGTGAACAAACTTGGGTTTGTTTTCCACCAGCAACGCGCAGTAGTTGAGAGTTTCTCGCTGGGGCGGGCGTGCTGGGTTGCTTCAGGCGGCTGGCGGTTTCCGGAGGCTGACGGGGCGGCGGATGAGGATGTCCCGCCTCGCGTCAGGCGTATGTTCGCAGCCTGCGAGAATATTTTTGATTTTCTATTGCAATGCCAATAGATTGCAGTATGATATCATAAAGATAACAATAGAAAGGCAAGCTATGAACGCAGAAACTAATTCAATCAATCGTGAACAGCAGGTTAAAGTGTTTAGTGGGTGGGTCATGCTACCCGTTGTCGTGCTGCTGATTCTTGGCAGCGCGGCGGTGTTTATTCACTCGATTGCGTCCGGGGCGAGCGCGGTTGGCCATCCCTACTGGGGGTTATTTGTGTTTGGGCTGTTGTTCGAGATTGGCGGGATTGTGCTGGCGGTTGGGTTCTTCACGCTGCAGCCGAACGAAGCCCGGGTATTGAT
>Ga0118677_10004378_pt1 | contig 25795 bp, 19 predicted proteins | sample AliMusrvi5mmetaG_FD_86154 | JGI IMG/M metagenome (GOLD analysis project Ga0118677, IMG submission 86154)
TCATGAACATCGTCCAACTCTTTTAAAGCCTCATGCTCAATCAGCATCGCATCAACCAATGTCGTTTGTTGTAAGTTTTTCCACGCCATTTTAATTACCTAGTTCAGATGATTTTTCTATGCGGTATTATCTCATTTTTATATGATTTTTACTGGGTTCGTGCAAAGGTCTCACACTGTTAAATCTCCAATTATTAATGTGCGGAATAAACCGTATAGCCATGCTTAGCAAGACATTGGTAAAGGATATTTTCTCTAGCCAATCTTTCTTCAGGTGACATTGAGCCTACGCCTGCACCTACTAGTGTTGCCGCTACTATTAACGGTATAGCAACAGGGTTAATTACTCCATAACCTGCGATTAATGCAATACCTGCTGCAGTACTACCAGCCGCCACAGCCACATAACCAGCTTTAATAAGACGTTCATCAGTTAGGCTGTAAGTCATTGCTATGTTGGTACAATTAGCCTTATCGGCCTCGTACTTGGCCTGATCTTCTATAACAAGGGTGTCTACCGCTACGTTAATATGCTTAGGTGCACAACCAGTAACTGCAAGGATAAAAAGTATTAGGAAAATCTTGTTCATTTTCATTACTTATCTTCCAATACAAATACTTTAACTGGTATCTTCTTGCTTATCTTATTCATGAATTCATTTTTATAAATTGTCAGCGGGGCGTGCAATTCTTTCTCTGGTGGGCTCATTGATTTAGCTATTGCAGCCGCAGCCATACCTAGAAGGCCGAATGCTGCCCCGGGCTGTTGGATTATATTCATATCAGTTACAAGCAACATTTTCTCACCTTCTTTTGTTTCTAGTGTTTTTGTTGCATCTTGGCCATTTGAGTTATTAAGCGTAAATTTCCCGGCAGGTATATCAACTCTACCTACTTCACCTTTAAATATTGCAGAGTAGTGCATATTATTTATTTTATAATCGCAGTTTCCTGCTTCATCAGGTACATTCCATTTACCATACTCGCCATCTACGGCATTTCGCCCACATGTTAAATAAAGACTGGCTAAGGTCTTATCTTTTGGACGGTCATAGAATGCACCTTTATCATTCTCGGACAGCTCTAGTGACCGAGTAGCACAGCCGACAAGTGAAAAACCAATAAATGTTAAAACTAATATCCTAAACATGAGCATAATCATTCCTTTCTAGTTAACGTATCTTTCCTTAACCTTACTCTTAGCAAGTAATAAGTGTCTATCAATTGGCTATCAATCGAGTCTTACGTTATTTGGTTAAGTGCAATATCAAAGGAACACTTGGCTTCATTAGTTTCTTATGCTCATGATATTTATAAATAATTATACGTATTGAGGAAAATAAACTCTAATGTAAGTGATTAAAAATAAAGACTTTTAGGGTTCTACTAAGTAGGGTTATCTGGCAAGTGCTGCGGTAAATATGTAGCTAAAATGGCAGAATAGCGAAGGGGTACCCCAAGCAGAGCTTTTGGAGTCCTAGTATTCTATAACGGCCATACGGCGTTTTAATCTGTACAGAATATTCGCGTGGGGTGGATTCACTACGCCTAAAATACCGACGATTAGTGCAGTAAGACGCCCCCCTTTATCATTGCCCAACATATTCATATAAGCCTTTGATAAAGATAATAAAAAAAACCATAACCCGACCATAATCCTTGTCATCATTAGCAAAAAGTGCATAAAAAGCTGTTTTTGCAGTCTAACTTTAACGCTCCGCATCAAAACTTAGACACAAGCTAGGGCTCAAAAAGTTTTTGTTTTGCAATTTAAATCGATAATAAGGTAATAAAAAGCTTTGATTGCCTAGTTAACTTTCACAGTCAGAAATTAAAAATATTTTGTTTGCTAATGAACGCCAAAATTAGCAAGAAATTTCTTTTTGAAACCTTAGCCATTTAAAAAAATAAACCAACATGTCTTAACGTTAGTCTGCAGCGCGTCCAAGTGATGAAACAAATCTTCTGCTAAAGATAAATAACTCAAACATTAGTGTAAAAATCACACTAAATAATAATAAAATAACTATGTACAACCGTTAGAGTTTGACTATTCCCAAGAAAAGATCAATACTAATATCCTAACAGCAAATATACAGTGTATTAACCTTAATCTATAGGAATAAATTCCATGCAAGCTAAGCTTATCGTCACCTTTGATCGCCTGAGTACCTCTGATTTCCTAACCATTGCTGGTTCTATCGTTAATGGCATGACTAACAATAGTCATTTCCCAGAACCTTGGGCAGGACAAGGACTCACCCTAGTCCAGCTTACAGCCGCCTACACCGCTTTCGAAGAGGCTTATCATGCCAGCCTTACCCGAGACACTATCAAAATAGCCCAACGCAATGTGGCTAGACAAACCCTAACCGAGATACTCAAACGTCTTGCCCTGTCACTAGAATTAATGGCTCAAGGTGATGTCACTGCGCTGACTACGACTGGTTTTGAATTACGTCATGACATCGTGCGCACCAACAGTAACGAACTTTTGCCTGCGCCCACTGATTTTCGGGTGACACACGGACAATTAAGTGGCACCTTTGATGTCCATGTCGCTAGACTAGTCGGTGCCGGTAGCTATGAAGTCCATATAGCGGAAGACAATCCAAAACTCGAAAGCAACTGGCGTCATGCCATCTCTTCCGTAAACAGTTTACATATCATAGTGACAGGACTCACCCCAGGGCAAAACTATTGGGTACGCATACGCGGCATCGACAGCAATGGCGGCGGCGTTTGGAGTGATCCGATTAATATTTTTGCTATTTAAGTTTATGTAAAGGCGTTGGGCAATCGCTTTAGTGTTGCCCAATCTACGTAGATCATAATCGAGACACATTTATAAAACGTCATTAGCCTATTACAATAGAGTGGTCTCTATTGCCATTACAAATTCAATTGCTATAATCAGACATCAATGATCAAATTTGCAAAAAATTAACTGCATATTCAATAAATTAACAATTACCCATTAGCTGATATATGACTAAAACAACTGATTTTTCACAATTGGATTTGAATGGCACTTATACGTATGCAGATTATTTGTCTTGGCAATTCGATGATGCTATCGAATTGATTAAAGGCAAAATTATGGCCATGAGCCCTGCCCCAAGCTCTGAGCATCAGAGTATAGTTACTAATTTGGGGGGCGTATTGTACAATTATTTCTATAAAAAACCCTGCAAACTATTTTATGCCCCCTTTGATGTGCGTCTATACGACCGTGAAAAATCCATCATCGCTAATAAAGAGATTTATTCCGTCGTACAACCTGATCTTTGCGTCATTTGCGATAAAACTAAAATTGATAGTAAAGGCTGTTTAGGATCTCCAGACTGGGTTATAGAAATTTTGTCTCGAGGTAATTCCAAAAAAGAAATGCAGCTCAAATACCAACTCTATCAGGAGAGTGGCGTTAAAGAATACTGGTTGGTTTATCCAGGTGAAAAAGCCGTCCATCAATTTGTATTGGATGAAGATACCGAAAAATACCAACTGCTTGCAATGTACTCCGGCGAAGATATCGCCACACCGCAGTTATTTCCTGATTGCCAAATTGATCTACGTGAAGTGTTTGAAGATGAATGACCATCGTCTAATACGGCCATACGGTTGTTTAATCTGTAAGCAGTATTCGCTTAGGGTGGGCTCACTAAGACTTACGGACTTAAAGTTATAGACGTACGCGACAATCAGTAGATTGGTGCTTCTTGTGGCCGTTAATGGCTATTAATAAAACAGTAAAAGGTGACTCATGAACATTTCTGTATCGATTGATTTTACGCAACTTAAAAATGCGGTTGCACAATGCGATGGTACTGAAAAATTGGAATTGTTACAGATGCTTGAAACTGAAACGTTCCCAAACCGCTTTAAAAAACTCCTTGAACAAGTAAAAACAGACACATTAAACTTGGACGATATTACCGCAGAAGTAGAAGCCATCAGACAGGCAAGATACGATGCGCGTCGTAATTGATACCAATATTTGGATTAGTTTCCTCATCGGTAAATCGCTAGCTGGTTTAAGTGATGCAATTATTTCTGGTCGCATCACGATTTTGTTTAGTGAGGAACTTTTTGCAGAATTGATTGAGGTATTACAACGACCTAAGTTTAAAAAATACTTTCCCGAAACTGCCATTGAGAAATTAATTATTATACTTTATGACCGAGTAGAATGGATTGAGATCACTCATCACTTTGACGATTGCAGGGATAAAAAAGACAACTTTCTTCTAGATTTATCAGTCTCAGGACATGCCGATTATTTAGTAACTGGTGATGATGATTTATTAACGTTGAATCCATTTTATGGCATCCAGATTGTTTCTTATCGTATTTTTCAAGATTCCCTTTCAGCTAATTAATCTCGTAGCTAAGGCGGGTAATATTAAGCCTGAACGGCCTTACGACTTACGAACTTGTGTATTTGGAGTAAAACAGCTTCAGCTGTTTTAAAACGCTGAACTGTAGATGAGACGTGTAGGGTTGTCAGCGATTTTCTGCCCACCACGTTTAACCAAAAATGGTGGGCAAACGATAAAGCTGCTTACCCATCCTACGGACTGCCCACAGTTAAGCAAAAAAGTAAAAATTTGGAGTGTTGAGCTTCAACTGTTGTGTTTTAAAACAGCTAAAGCAGTTTTACTCCAAACATAGAGATTCCTTATCTGTGGGTCGTGACGCTCAGCATGGGAACGACATACTCTTCTATTGATAATATTAACCGCTATAAATCATAGTGAGCCACCATGAACATACCTCGCCCTGATCCAGATGAATTACTCGCTCGCGTCAATCGAGAGCAAGCTAAAGCGCATCGTGGACGTTTGAAGATCTTTTTTGGTGCGGCAGCAGGTGTTGGTAAAACCTATGCGATGTTACTGGCCGCCAAAGAAAAACGTGCTGAAAACTATGACATCATCATCGGCTTAGTTGAAACGCATGGTCGCAAAGAAACAGCAGCTTTAATGGAAGGCTTAGAACTATTACCGCCCAAACTCATTAACTACCGCAGAACTCTCTTTAAAGAATTCGACTTAGATGCTGCCTTAAAACGTAAACCCTCTATCATTTTGGTTGATGAGCTCGCCCATAGTAATGTTGAAGGCTGCAGGCATCCCAAACGTTGGCAAGATATAGAAGAATTATTAAATGCTGGTATCGATGTTTATACCGCTCTTAATGTACAGCACTTAGAAAGTCTTAACGATGATATAGGCCAGATTTCTGGCATACGGGTCTGGGAAACCGTGCCCGATACCGTCTTTGAAAGTGCTGATGAAATCGAGCTAGTCGATCTGCCTCCTGAAGAATTGCTAGATCGGCTTAAAGACGGCAAAGTCTATTTACCGCAACAAGCGCAAGAAGCTATCAAACATTTTTTCCGTAAAGGTAATCTGATCGCCTTAAGGGAACTGGCGCTGCGCCAAACCGCTAGTCGGGTTGATGCGCAGATGCAAGATTATCGGGAAACGAATGCCATCTCAGAAGTGTGGCCAGTTAATGAACGCATTATGGTTTGCATAGGCCCTAATGCCTTAGCGGAACGGCTAGTTCGCGCTGGCAAGCGTTTCGCCACCAGCTTACGTGCCGAATGGCTGGTTGCCTATGTCGAAACGCCAAAATTACAACGCATATCGGCTGAAAAACGCGATAGCGTGTTGCGCGTTTTACGTTTTGCCGAACAACTGGGTGCAGAGACCGTAGTCATGAGTGCACAGGATATGAGTGCTGCCATTATCAAATTGGCCAATGAAAGAAATGTCACCAAAATTGTCATAGGCAAACCAAATCGTCGCGGCTGGAAACCTTTTCTGCTGGGTTCCTTAGTAGATAGTCTCATTAGCGATGCGCACAATATTAATCTTTATCTATTAGGCAGCCCTATGCCTGAAACATACAACAGAGATAAATCAGAAAGTCTACTGTACCGCAAAAACCCGTTACCAGGAATCAGCCTTAGACTAAGCTCCCAAAAAAATAGCCTCTGGCCTTATGTCGGTGCACTAGGCGTAACGATTATCTCTACACTACTGTCCTATCTAATGTTAGGTCGGTTTGAGCTGGCTAATCTCATTATGGTGTATTTGTTAGGCGTGGTGTTTATTGCCAGCCGTTTCGGCCGTGGCCCTTCCCTCTTTGCTTCTTTCCTAAGCGTTGCCACATTTGATTTCTTTTTTGTGCAGCCTTACTTTAGCTTTTCGGTTTCTGACAGTCAGTATTGGATCACCTTTATGGCCATGCTGGCCGTGGCTATAATAATCAGTCATTTGATGGCCAATGTACGCTCCCAAGCCAAGGTGGCCTCACACCGAGAACGCCGCGCTTTGGTACTCTATGCCATGAGCCGTGATATGACTGCTGGACAAAGCGAAGAGGAAATCCTGCGTTCAGCCGTACATCACCTTTACACCGAATTTTGTAGCCAAAATGTCATACTCTTTCCTGACAGCAATGGTCGTATTATTTACCCTAGCGGCCCTGCCCTGCCAGAATCTTTACATGCCGCAGACCTAAGCGTAGCGCAATGGGTGATGGATCATAATGAACTTGCAGGCCTTGGTACGCATACTTTACCAGGTGCAGAGGCGGTGTATTTCCCACTCAGCATCAAATCTACGGCATTGGGCGTTTTAGTGCTATTGCCCGTTCATTTACGCCGCGTGTTTCTACCCGAACAACAAAAACTATTAGAAACCTTTATCGGGCAGATTGCTCAGGCAATTTTGCGTGTTCGTCTTACCGAGCAAGCAAGAACAGCACAAGTAGAAATGGCAGGCGAACACTTACGTAATTCCCTGCTAAGTTCTATTTCCCATGACCTACGTACACCGCTAACGTCCATCATAGGTTCAGCCAGTATCCTAGTCGAAGCAGACCAAGCTTTACAACCCGAGGATAAACTAGAGCACTGTCGTGCTATTTATGACGAAGGTTTACGGATGTCGAGTTTAGTCAATAATATCCTAGATATGGCTAGACTAGATGCGGGCGCGATGCAGTTTAATAAACAAGACACTGCCTTAGAGGACATTATTGGCAAGGTATTAACATGCTTACAAAAGCGTTTAGCAGGTCGCCAAGTTAGCGTTAAATTACCACCGGGCATGCCGATGCTTTATGTTGATGCCCTGATGATCGAACAAGTGTTAAGCAATCTATTAGAAAATGTGCTGCGTTATACGCCAGAACAAAGCCCTATAGAAATTAGTGCAAAAACAACTGAGACTACCGTAAACATTACGGTAGCGGATCAAGGCCCAGGTATTCCAGTAGGCTTAGAAGATAAACTGTTTGAAAAATTTTATCGCGTGCACCCTGGAGTCGCTCAAAGTGGCGTAGGTTTAGGCTTATCGATATGCAAGGCCATAGTTACCGCACATGGTGGTAGCATCTATGCACAAAATAAGCCGGAGGGTGGTGCTGTGTTTAGCTTTAGCCTACCTAAAATTATAGGATGTGCTGAACAAAGTGAAGCGCATCGTTCATGAATGATGCGCCTCCTAGCGTCGGCACATCCTATGCACTGTAAGTAAGTTGTCTTTCATGCGCCATTGGCGTACGATACGACCATGCTGACAATCATTGAATCTCCCTTATTTACCAAACTTTATCCAGACTATTGGACTGAAGAAGACCGAGCGGAATTTGCAACTTTTCTTGCAGCAAATCCAGAAACAGGAGATGTAGTTCCTGGCTCTGGCGGTTGTCGTAAAATTCGCTGGACACGTCACGGCGCTGGTAAACGTGGTGGTGTGAGAGTTATCTATACAACTCGCATCAAAAATGGGGCTTTGGTCTTGTTGGTTATTTATGCCAAAAGTGCTAAAGAAAATATTTCAGCACACATTCTTAAACAAATTGCTGAGGAAATGGGTCATGCTACTTAATGAAACTGAACTATTAGAGCGAGATGCTAAACGAAATATTGGTGAAGAGTTGCTTCAAGCAATTCAAGATATTAAGTCAGGTCATCACGGAGCAAGCTATACAGCTGAGCCGAATGAAATAACGGCTACACGACTTAAATGCGGTTTATCACAAACTCAGTTCGCAAAAGCCTTACATATATCATCACGCACATTGCAACAATGGGAACAAGGTCGCCGTCAACCATCGGGTGCTGCTGAAACTTTACTAAAAATTGTTGCTAAGCATCCTGATATATTGCATGAGGTTTTAACTCAATAATTTATCATGGTAGAACGTTAGACAGGATGCAGTCATGAATATAATTAATTGGTCGAGTAGCGAAAAGAAAATTGCAAAGCAAGCTTTTGATATCGCATTAAAGCGAGAGTACGCGGCACTTTTAGATCAACTTAAATCTACTGCCGCAAAGGCGGAGAGCCAAGATGATATATGGGATATTCATGATTACCTTACAGAACAAAGAAAATTAATTATTCAAAAATACGACTATCGCTATTCGCAACTTATGTTCTTATTCGGTGTTTTACTACGAGAAAGATGGCTTGAAGAAAAAGACATAGCAGGATTAGCTGAAGAGAAGCTTGAACATATTCGTAGCATTGCTTCCCTCTAAGTGCCGATTCTGACTACTAGTAACTGACCACATGAATGCAGCTTCATATTCTAATGAGGGAACCATTGAAACGAAACCTCTAGTCTTTTCCTGCTTTATTAAATATCTAAATCTGGTATCTTTGTTCACAGTTCAACTGGTTATATATGCTTGTCTTTTTTATCTCACCTTATTAACCCTAACTTATTAACAGGATAATTCATGAAAACTCGCGCCGCAGTGGCATGGAAAGCAAACTCACCTTTAGTTATTGAAGAAATTGATCTACAAGGCCCACAACACGGTGAAGTCTTAGTCAGAATGGTGGCGACCGGTGTCTGCCATACTGATCTATTCACGCTATCCGGTGATGACCCTGAAGGTATTTTTCCTACTATTCTAGGTCATGAAGGTGGTGGTATCGTCGAAGAAATCGGTACCGGCGTCACTACTTTGAAAGTAGGCGATCATGTCATACCACTTTACACACCTGAATGTGGCGTATGTAAATTCTGTCTTTCTGGCAAAACTAATTTATGTCAGGCTATTAGAGCGACTCAAGGCAAAGGTCTTATGCCTGATGGTACTACACGTTTTTCAAAAAATGGTACGCCGATATTTCATTATATGGGTACTTCTACCTTCTCCGAATACACGGTAGTCCCTGAAATTGCCTTAGCTAAAATCAATAAAGCCGCGCCCTTAGAGAAAGTATGTCTTTTAGGTTGTGGCATTACTACTGGTATTGGTGCTGTATTAAATACGGCTAAAGTAGAACCTGGTTCTACCGTTGCTATCTTCGGATTGGGCGGCATCGGCCTATCATGTGTTCAAGGTGCGGTAATGGCAAAAGCCGGACGCATCATTGTTATTGATATTAACGAAGATAAGTTTGAAATGGCCAAAATGCTAGGCGCCACTGACTTTATCAATCCTAAGAAATATGATGCGCCTATTCAGGATGTCATTGTTGAGTTAACCGATGGCGGTGTTGATTATTCTTTTGAATGTATTGGCAATGTCCACTTAATGCGCCAAGCCCTAGAATGCTGCCATAAAGGCTGGGGCGAATCAGTGATTATTGGTGTCGCAGGCGCTGGCCAAGAAATATCAACCAGGCCTTTTCAATTGGTTACAGGACGTGTTTGGCGAGGCTCTGCCTTTGGTGGCGTAAAAGGCAGAACTGAACTACCCGGCTATGTTGAACGCTATATGGCAGGGGAAATAAAGATTGATGAAATGATCACCTTCACCATGCCATTAGAAGAAATAAACACCGCCTTTGATTATATGCATGATGGTAAAAGCATACGATCTGTCGTCATTTTTTAGGATATAAATACCATGGCTACTATTGAATTAACAAAAAAAGCAAAATGTTTTGGTGGACGAGTGGAATACTATACTCATGCCTCAGTCGCTACCAAAACTCCAATGACCTTTTCAGTCTTTATCCCTGAAAGTGCCGCAGAAAAAGCGCATAAACCCGCTATGATCTGGCTTTCAGGCTTAACTTGTACTGAAGAAAACTTCATCACTAAAGCGGGCGTCTTTCCTTGGGCTAGCGAGCATGGCATTACGGTCATATGCCCCGACACCTCGCCACGAGGCACTGATTTACCGGGAGAACATGATAGTTACGACTTTGGTTCGGGTGCTGGCTTTTATCTCAATGCCACAGCACAACCTTGGTCAGAAAATTACCATATGTATGATTATGTGGTGAATGAAATCACAGACATTCTTTATAGCAACTTTTCAATATCGAAAGATAATCTGGCGATCTCTGGACATTCCATGGGCGGACATGGTGCCTTAATCATGGCCTTGAAAAACAGAAATAAATTCAAGTCAGTTTCTGCCTTCTCACCTATTGTTAATCCAATGAGCTGCCCTTGGGGACAAAAAGCGTTTTCTCTTTATTTGGGCGAAAACAAAGCCGATTGGGAGCAGTACGATAGCTTGATGCTAGTTGAAAAATCTGAGTCCATTCCGCCCATGTTGATTGATCAAGGGCTGGCCGATGACTTTCTAGCTGAACAGTTAAAAACCGAGGTTTTTGCCAATAAAATCAGAGATAAAGGTTTTAGCGACCATTGCACTATCCGCATGCAAGAAGGCTATGACCACAGTTATTTCTTCATCACCAGCTTCATTAAAGATCACATGGATTTTCATGCGACCCATATATGTCGTGATTAAATAGTCATCATACGACAGCTGAAGTTTTCTCAAACTTCAGCTATTATCGTTAATCACAAAAGTTAAACGAACGTAATCCCTGCATGGCCTGCTGGTATTTCGATTCCGGTCGGGAGTTTGCAACCCCGAGCGAATCGTTTGAGTTCAATTACTATCGAAATATTATGTACGGGGTTAAAAACCCCTTCCCGCTTCGGTGCATTTTAAAACAGCTGAAGCTGTTGACCCAAACACAGGATAACTTAACTTAATGGCGGTGAGCTCATGACCCTGCTGACAAATTAAAATCCATTTCTACCTTACCATTAACCAGTTTCAAGTTAGCATCAAAAACGGTGTCTTTAGTGGATTTAAAGCCTTTTAATAGCCCTGTCTCCCCCTCATTAAGTAATTTCAGCGCTAATGCTTCTGTGATGGTTTTATGGGCAATCACTTTCCAGATCACCGCTTTACAACCATTGCGCCATTCGCTGCAACTATAAGCTTTGCTGGTTTCAATGATTTTACCGTTGCATAAGGGGCAATCGGCTAAGACCAAACCTTGAATTTGCAAGGGCTGATTTTGTAATTTGTTATAACTAAGCTCTCCTGTACGCTGCAAAATAAGTTGCGCGGCAAAGCTGTCTTTATCAACTTTGAGTAGATAAGCCTTTAGGGTACGACCCATTTGTAGAAGTTGGCTGGCCATGTCACGAGCAATAGTCACGCCATAGTGTTGTTTCGATAACACATACTGGCAACCGGCTTTCCATTGACTACAGCCATAAGCTTGTCGACCTTCAATTATCGGTTGCTGACAACGTGGACACGCGCCTAATTGAGTGTCGTCATAAAGTGCTTTTTCAGAGGCATCTTTTAATTGCTGAGTAAACTGGATAATCTCCGCCATAAACTGATCGGGATCATAAGCACCCTGCTCTATTTTTTTAAGCTTAGCTTCCCATTCTCCGGTCATGGCCGCAGACTTTAATCGGTCATCGGCGATAATAGCGATCAAGTGTCGGCCTGATTCCGTAGACAAAATTAACTTTTTTTGGCGTTGAATATAATTGCGTTTAATCAGGCCTTCAATAATAGAGGCGCGCGTGGCCGGCGTACCTAAGCCTTTTTCTTTTAGCGCTTCTTTAAGCTGTTCATCATCACAGGTTTTTCCGGCAGATTCCATGATACCTAATAAACTCGCCTCGTTATAGGCTTTGGGGGCAGTGGTTTTACCTTGAGTAATATGGGGTTGATGAGAGCCAGTTTCGCCTACAGTAAACACCGGCAATAACTTAAGCTCATCAGTTTTAGAGGATTGGCTAGGTGCTGTGTTTTTATATAAGACCTGCCAACCTTCGGCTTCGATGACGGTGCCTGAGGTCTTAAATTTTGTTTTCTGTATTGCCGCCAATACTGTGGTGATCTGCTTTAAACAAGGAGGATAAAAGGCGGCGATAAATCTTAACACGATGGCTTCATACACTTTTGCTTCATCACCCGCCAAATGACCCGGCAGCATCGTAGTTGGAATGATGGCATGGTGATCTGTAACCTTCGCATCATTAAAATAACGCTTACTAAGATCTAAAGTATCCAGATTTAACGGTGCTATCTGCTCACTAAAATTATGACGTAATTTCTCCAACAAGGGTTTAATACTAGGCTTCATGTCTAGCGTTAAGCAGCGACTATCGGTACGGGGATAAGTGACATGCTTTTTTTCGTATAACTGCTGGGTGAGTGTTAAGGTTTGATCAGCTGTCAAACCATAGCGAATATTCAGATCTTTTTGTAATTCGGTTAAATCGTAGAGCAAGGGCGGATGAACTGTCTCGCGCTTACCTTTAACCGAGGTAATTTCAAGCGGATTTGGTTCTATTTGCTTTAATAAACTATCAGCCTCTGCTTGTTGCTCAAAACGGCCACCGACATACTGGAAATCAACGGCTCGATACAGCGTATATAAATCCCAGAAATCTTTAGGTACAAACTGAGCTATCTCTAAATCTTTTTGCACAATCAGTGCCAGTACCGGTGTCTGTACGCGGCCTATGGTCCACAGACTTCCATATTGACCAAATTTAAGCGTATACAAACGCGTGGCATTTAAACCAACGATCCAATCCGATTCACTGCGACATTTTGCGGCACGATAAAGACCTTCATAGGCACTACCTAGTTGTAATTGGCTAAAGCCTTTTTGGATAGCTTCATCAGTTAAGGAGCTAATCCATAACCGTTTAATAGGTTTTTCTAAGCATTCAGCCCACGACAAGATATAACGAAAAATTAACTCCCCTTCCCTACCGGCATCAGTCGCACAGATGATTTCATCGGCAGGCAAAAATAAGCGCTTAATGATATTGAGTTGTTTTTGCGCGGATTCATCACCGCGTGCTTTCAAACCAAAAGGCTCGGGTATCATCGGCAAGGCATCTAAAGACCAACGTTTCCATTCGGGGTGATATTCATCAGGCTCTTTGAGCTCTACCAAATGCCCAAAGGCCCAAGTAATTTGATAGCCATTACCTTCAAAATAACCATCACATTTCTGATTAATATTGAGGCATTTGGCTATGTCTCTAGCGACTGAAGGTTTTTCGGTGAGTATGACTTTCATGAAGCGTTCAATAAACAGCGGCGAGATAATGGGTTCTTGGAGTAAAACTGCTTTAGCTGTTTTATAAAGCGCAATAGCTGAAGCTATTGCACTCCACATGACTGTTTTTGCTCAATTTAATGGCAATGACGAAAGAGCATGATTAGGTATAACGTTGGTTGCACTCATTTATCTTTAACACTCTCTATAAACAATCATTGCTTTGAAACACCGTAGGGACTGGTAGCAACCTGTCCCTACGGTGCTTTACTTTCAATAATAGCCAGGCGCTCTGCTTCTATGCCCAACAGAAACTCACCTTTTAATAGACCCAGCAATTCTTTGCCGGCCATGCTATAGCGCCATCCGTGTAATAACAGGCATTCTTCGTCGTCATTAAACATCAAGACTTCCAAATCTTTACGCGTAGCCAGTATGGTGGGATTAAGCGCATTTTCTTCGGCTCGTATGCGTACCAAGGCGGTTAAAATGTCTAAAATCGCTTCTTGTTGTTGCGTTTTTTTTGCCGGCCTATCTTTTTCATTTAAAGGTAGCGGCGGACGCTGCTTTGCGGCGCTAATTAATGTACATAGCTCTTTGCCATAACGATGCAGCGCACGCTCATTAAGACCACGTACATTGGCTAAGTCTTCAACGGTTTCGGGCTGTAATTTGGCTAAATCAAATAATATCTCATCACGTAATAGCCAACTTTTCGGCCTGTCTTCAGCTTGAGCCGTTTTCTCTCGCCATTGCGCTATGGTTTGAATGATCGATAGCTGTTTGCCCGTCAGTTTGTTTTTACCCTTAATTCTAAGCCAAGCTTTTTCAGGCTCAACCACATAATGAGCAGGGTTACTCAGTTCGGCAAAATCTTGTTTTAACCAATCGACACGGCCTAATTCGGTTAATTTTTTCAACATGATTTGATAAATCTGACACAGATAAATCACATCATCCGCCGCATATTCAATTTCTGCTTCGGTTAACGGTCGCTTACTCCAATCGGCTCGAGTGTGGGCCTTATTTAAATTAATACTTAATAAGCTAGACACCAGCATGGCATAACCAGGATTATCTTGAAAACCTAATAAAGGCGCTGCTATTTGAGTATCAAAAATGGGGCCTGGTAATTTACCGGTGGCTTGATGAAAGATTTCTAAATCTTGACGGCAAGAATGAAAGACTTTGACAATAGCCGGATTTTCCAAAGCTTCATAGAGTTCACTCATATCAGACAAAGCAATAGGATCTATACAAGCCACCCATTCAGGCGTAGCAATTTGCAGTAAGCAGAACTTGGGGTAATAGGTTTTTTCTCGTAAAAACTCGGTATCCAGCGCTAACCAAGATTCTTTTCTAATCTGAGCACAAAGTGTAACAAGTTGTTCAGGCGTATCTATATATTGGATGGGTGTCATAAATTTAGAAGCAGGTAGTATTATAGCCGGACATTAAGAGAAGCATTGTTCATGCATGAATTACATGGCTAATACATCTAAACCCGCATGTTCTTCAATGAGTGTTTCTGGTATAGATTCACCTCGCAGTAAGCCCGCGAAATCAAATAACTGCCTATCTGCCAACTGTGAAGGCGAAACATTTTGCAAGCTGGTAAAGATCGTTTCTAAGCGCCCAGGAAACTGTTTATCCCACATGTTTAACATCACTTTCATGGCTTGTCGTTGCAAGTTAATCTGAGAGCCACATAAGTTACAAGGAATAATGGGGTAATCTCTAAAAGCAGCGTAACGCTCTATATCTTTTTCACGCATATAGGCTAAGGGACGAATAACGATATTCTTTTTATCATCACTTAATAGTTTAGGCGGCATGGCTTTGAGCTTGCCTCCATAAAAAATATTCAGGAAAAAAGTTTCTAGTATATCGTCACGATGATGGCCTAAGGCAATTTTGGTAATACCATTCGCTTCTGCATAACCATATAAAGTTCCACGTCGTAAACGCGAACAAAGCCCGCAAGTGGTATTACCTTCAGGTATTACGCGCTTAACAATGCTATACGTATCTTTTTCAATAATATGATAAGGCACGCCTAGTGATTCAAGGTAAGCAGGCAAGACATGCTCAGGAAAATCAGGCTGCTTTTGATCCAAGTTAACGGCAATTAACTCAAATTTGATAGGGGCCGTTTTCTGCAAATTCATCAGTACGTCTAACATAGTAAAAGAATCTTTACCGCCTGATAGACACACCATGACCTTATCGCCATCTTCGATCATGTTATAGTCAACAATGGCATCGCCAACATGATGTCTTAAACGTTTTTGTAGTTTGTTAAACTCGAATTTATCTTTTTGCTGTAGATCTGACATGGTCAGAATTATATAGAGTAATTATGCAGGGAAAGGACATTGAGACCCTTCAAATGAAGAGTCTCAATAAGAGCGGTTTTAGCCGTTATAACGCTGAAAAATTAAGGTTGCGTTAGTGCCACCAAAGCCAAAGCTATTGGACATGATGGTATTTAAGGTGACATTGTCTTGACGTTCACGAACAATCGGAATGCCCTCAGCACCAGGATCAAGTTGAGTAATGTTCGCTGAAGCACTTAAGAAGTTCTCTTCCATCATCAATAATGAATAAATAGCTTCATTAACACCGGCTGCGCCTAAGGCATGGCCGGTTAAAGATTTTGTAGAGCTAACCCAAGGCACTTGCCCTTCACCAAACACGGCACGCAAAGCTTCTAATTCTTTAGTATCCCCGACTGGCGTACTAGTACCGTGAGCGTTGATATAATCAATCGTGCCATCTACGGTAGCCATGGCTTGTTGCATACAACGTATTGCGCCTTCACCTGAAGGCTGCACCATGTCATAACCATCAGACGTTGCACCATAACCAGTTAATTCAGCATATATTTTGGCACCACGAGCTTTAGCATGCTCTAGCTCTTCTATGACTAATACGCCACCACCACCGGATATAACGAAACCATCACGGGTTTCATCATAAGGTCTTGAAGCTGTAGCAGGCGCGTCATTATATTTAGAAGATAAGGCGCCCATAGCATCGAATAACACGGACATACTCCAATGCTCTTCTTCACCACCACCGGCAAAAACAACATCTTGCTTGCCCATCTGGATCAGTTCCATAGCATGACCAATACAATGAGCACTCGTTGCACAAGCTGAGCTAATAGAATAGTTAACGCCTTTAATTTTAAAAGGTGTTGCAAGGCAAGCGGTATTGGTACTCGACATGGTTCTAGGCACCATATAAGGACCTACTTTCTTTACGCCTTTAGTTCGTAAGATATCAGCGGCTTCAACTAAGTTTGACGTAGATGGCCCACCAGACCCCATGACTAAACCGGTTCTAAAGTTGGAGATTTCAGTTTCTGATAAACCAGAGTCATCAATGGCTTGTTGCATGGCAACATAATTGAATGCGGCACCATCACCCATAAAGCGTTTAATTTTACGGTCTATAAGTGAATCTAAATCTATATTAATAGCCCCGTGCACATGACTACGAAAGCCCATTTCTTCGTACACACTAGCAAATGTAATTCCTGATTTTCCTTGCTTTAGGGAATCAACAACCTCATTCCGATTATTGCCTATGCTAGAAACAATACCTAATCCGGTGACTACGACTCTTTTCATTTGACTATTAACCTTTAAAAATCTGCTGTAGAAGTAAATAAACCGACGCGTAGATCAGTCGCTTCATAAATAACTTTGCCATCGACTTCCATAGTCGCATCAGCTATACCCATCACTAGTTTGCGCATGATGAGTCGTTTTAAATTAATGCGATAGGTTACTTTTTTGGCGGTAGGCAACACTTGCCCGGTAAATTTCACTTCGCCTACGCCTAATGCACGACCTTTACCAGGCCCACCCATCCAGCATAAATAAAAACCGACGAGTTGCCACATTGCATCGAGGCCTAAACAACCTGGCATCACTGGATCACCTTGAAAATGACAGGCAAAAAACCATAAATCGGGAGTAATATCTAATTCAGCGACAATCTCACCTTTACCATAGGTGCCGCCTTCATCAGAAATATAAGTGATACGATCCATCATCAGCATATTGGGTAATGGTAATTGCGCATTGCTAGGCCCGTATAACTCTCCCCTACCGGACTTTAATAATTCTTCGCGCGTAAAACTATGCTGCTTTTCCATACCGTTCATGTACCTTTTAATTATTCTTATAAAGTAAGTGGCACATTATCTAACAGTCACTCAAAAAAATCAGCTCAATTTTTAATGCTGAGTCATATCTGGCAACAATTCATGCATTTTTAATGCCTTACCTTGTAGTCGTTGTTGATAAATAATAGTGTATGCAAGTACTGAGCTTACATATTTCCTTGTTTCTTTAAAGGGTATAGTTTCTACCCAAACATCTGCTGGCAATGACCTTTTGGTGGACAGCCATTTATTGACTCGACTAGGTCCTGCGTTATAAGCCGCTGTTGCTAAAGCAAAATGACCGACAAACTGATTCAATAAACGCTTGAAATAAAAAGTGCCATATCTAATATTAATATCAGGTATAAACAAGCTATTGGCTGTTTGCCACGAGTCATTTAATTCGCGCGCAATCTCCTTTCCTGTTTCTGGCATAATCTGCATTAATCCACGCGCACCCACCGCAGACATTGCCTTCGAATCCAGCATACTTTCTTGGCGCATTAAGCCAAAAACTAGCGCAGGCTCAAGACTCATACTATTAGCATTACTTTGAATTTGATTAGAATATTGAAGAGGAAAGCGCAAAGCCAAATCATCCCAATAATCAGCTTTAACTAAAGTCATAATTGCCACTTGATCCCATTGCCACTGTTGAGCCAACTTAGCCGCGACCTTAAGTTGCTCCTTGGATAACTTATTGACGGAAAACCACCATTGCCGCTTTGCATCAAGATCACGATTTAATGCAATAAATTCATTAGCCACTTGAAAATCAACCTGTGCGGCTAATACTGTCAATTCATCTCCTAACAGATTAACGGGGTGATCTGAAAACACATAGGGTTTATTAACTGCATCAGCCGCCATAAAGCCATAATAACTTCTATCATTAGCAAGTGTTTGATATAGAGCTTGTCCTTGCTGCACATCACCCGTTTCTATAAGAGCTCTTGCTTGCCAATATTGCCATTGAGGCGTTTGTTTTTCTTCCGAACTTAAAGCAGCTAAGGCTTGATTAACACGCTGCCAATTTAATTCAAACAGCGCTGACCTGATTTTCCACTCTCTAACTTCTGCATCAGGCTCAGAGATCTTATTCAACCTATCAAAAGCTCTATTATCTCGTTTATGAGCCAAAGCAAGCCCTAAGCTACGCTCAATTTTTTGAATGGATTGGCTGTTAAAATTGCCTAGTGATTTTTTACTACCCCATATCACTAGGGCTAATTCCAAATCTGACTGCGCCAATCTTTCCAAGCCATAAGCAAAAATACGCAATTGTAAATTACTATCAACTAGAAATTGATCATATTGGATTATGATTGGCTTTTTCTGTATTTGTAACCATAAATCAGCGGACTTTCTACTGGAATCGTCAAGCAAATACCCTAAAGTATTCATCAAGGATTTGTTGTTATTTTTTAAGGCTAATTCAAAACGCTGCCAAATTAACTCAGGGGTTAGTAAAGGCGACAACTGCAACAAAGATATTAATTCATTACACTCATTAGGTAAATTATCTCCAGTAAGCCATAGTCGTATAGCATCAGCCAAGGGTTCCTCTTGATGGCCTAAGCTATAGTTTGCCCAATAATACTGGCATTCGTGAGCAATAGTATCTGCAACTCGATAGAATTGAACATATTCCTGCCAACGCTTATTATCGGCAAGATGGCTTAGCCACTGACTTCGCAACAAATCAGCATAACGTGTATGTTTATAAGTTACTAAAAAATCTTTAATACGATCAGTTTGAGATAAATTAGTTTTTAGCCATTGATATTGTAAATAAGGGTATAAGGGATAGCTCACTAAGTTACTACTAAGAGCTAAAAATGCGGGCTCATTGCCTTGCGCTAACATTTTTTCAGCCATTAAAAAATTTTGTCTCTGCTGATCAATCACATCACTAAACGCAACACTACAAAAACAAAATACGCCTAATACTAGACATATTAATTGGCATTTAATTTTCATACAGGTATATCTGGTCAAGGCTATTAACATAGTTCACATACTACCTTACTTTAAAAGACAATTGCATCTAGCTTATAAAACCATGTACACAAGATAATTAATTTAACTACCTAATAGATATGAATCTCTAATCAAAATTATCCCAATAAAACACATTATGCAAAGCTATAGTAATACGCTCTATTAAAAGCTATTAATTTGACCTATGATTGAGAAAAATTCAGCGGTTTTTTTAATCCATTTTTTACTATCAATTACCTTTTATTTTATAAAGACATGAGAATGTTTGGCTTATGAAATAAAAGACTACGTGACAGGTCTACCTAGCATCCGTATAATTTAGCGGTTTTGCTCCGTCTCAGCTTTAATTGAAAGCGCTACGTGTGAGCAGAACTAGGGTTTTAAAGGGAATCAATAACCCTTTTGTAATATTCTTTCAGAGGTGACCATGAGTCAAAGTATGCTACCAACCAGACAAGGTTTATATGATCCGCGCAATGAACATGACGCATGCGGCGTGGGTTTCATTGTTCATATAAAAGGCCATAAAAGCCATGCGATAGTTAGTCAAGGCCTAGAACTACTTAAGAACCTGACCCATCGCGGTGCCGTTGGTGCTGATCCTTACGCTGGCGATGGTGCAGGCATATTGATTCAAATGCCAGATGCTTTTTTACGCGCCGAATGTGCTAAACAAAATTTAACTCTACCTCTTGAAGGCAAATACGCCGTAGGTATGGTTTTTTTACCTAGCGACGCATCAAATCATGACACCTGCGTCACTCTACTTACCAACATTATTAAGCAAGAAAAAGCTGTCTTACTGGGCTGGCGCGATGTACCAGTTAATAATGATGGCCTGGGTGAAACAGCCAAACAAGTTGAACCTAATATTAAGCAAATCTTCATCGGATACGGTGATGACTGTATTAATCAAGACGCTTTCGAACGCAAACTATTTGTTATACGCAAACAAGTTGAAAATGCTGTCCTCGATTTAAACCTTGATCATGGCCATGCATTTTATATACCCTCGCTATCAACACGCACTTTAGTTTATAAAGGCATGTTATTAGCAAACCAAGTAGGCTCATACTACCCTGACTTACTTGATGAACGCCTAGATAGCTCAATGGCCCTAGTTCATCAACGCTTTTCTACTAACACTTTCCCAACCTGGGATAGAGCTCACCCTTTCCGTATGATTGCGCATAATGGCGAAATCAACACCTTGCGTGGCAATATCAATGGTATGGCGGCACGCCGTCACTCTATCGCTTCAAAAGTCTTAGGCGAAGATGTACACAAATTATGGCCGCTCATTGCTGAAGGCCAATCTGACTCTGCTTGCTTTGACAATGCGCTAGAACTTTTGGTCGCCGGTGGTTATACACTCGCTCATGCCATGATGTTGCTAATCCCAGAAGCTTGGGCAGGCAATGTGCTGATGGATGAAAAACTACGGGCATTTTATGAATATAATGCAGCCTTAATGGAACCATGGGACGGCCCTGCCGCCATCGCTTTCACTGATGGCCGTCAAATCGGCGCCACATTAGATCGTAATGGTCTGCGCCCTGCCCGCTATTTAGTCACAGATGACGATTTCGTTATCATGGCATCAGAAATGGGGGTATTAGACATACCTCAACATAAAATCATCAAAAAATGGCGTTTACAGCCAGGCAAAATGCTGATGATTGATACTGTTCAAGGACGTATCATTGATGATGCTGAATTAAAATCTGAATTAGCTAACTTACACCCTTACTCAGACTGGCTAGACAAGACGCAAATCTTACTATCCAAACTACCTAATGAAGTATCAGCGATGGCGCCAGATGCCAATACGCTAATGGACAGGCAGCAAGCTTTTGGCTATACGCGGGAAGATATAGAATTCATCCTAAAGCCTATGGCATTAACTGGGCTAGAAGCGATTAGCTCTATGGGTATCGATGCAGCGCTTGCGGTATTATCAGAACGCCCTCGCATGTTGTACGATTACTTCAAACAAGGTTTTGCCCAAGTGACCAACCCAGCGATAGATCCAATTCGTGAAGAATTGGTGATGTCATTGGTTTCACTGATTGGTCCACGTCCAAATTTACTAGGCTTGGATGAAGGCGGCACGCACATGCGTCTTGAAGTCGACCAACCTATTCTAACCAATCAAGACTTAGAGAAAATTCGCCGTATTGAAGCGAAGACAGGTGGCGTATTTAAAACCAAAACTTTAACGCTTTGTTATCCATCAGACATGGGCAGTCAGGGTATGGAAGGCGCACTGGACAAACTTTGTTCTGCGGCCAAACAAGCGGTTATTGATGGTAACAACATTCTGGCACTTTCTGATAGAGACCTAGATGCTGCCCATGTCGCGATTCCAGCATTATTAGCAACCTCAGCAGTACATCACTATTTAACCTTAGAAGGCCTAAGAACTAGAGTAGGCTTAGTCATCGAAACAGGTGAAGCTCGCGAAGTTCATCATTTTGCTTTATTAGCCGCTTATGGTGCTGAAGCCATAAACCCTTATCTAGCATTAGACACATTAAGCGGATTGTGCACAGATATTGCTGATTTAACAGAATATGAAGCGCATAAACATTATGTCAAGGCGGTTTCTAAAGGCTTGCTAAAAGTCATGTCTAAAATGGGCATTTCAACTTATCAATCTTATTGTGGCGCACAAATTTTCAATGCTATAGGCTTGTCTGAACCGTTCCTAGATCGCTATTTCACAGGCACCACTAGTACGACTGAAGGTGCAGGTTTAGCAGAAGTCAGCGAAGAAACTATCCGTCGTCATCGTCTTGCTTTCGGTAACGCACCTTTATACCGCAATGCCTTAGATATAGGCGGTGAATATGCTTACCGCATACGTGGCGAAGCCCATACTTGGACGCCAGCGACCATTAGCACTTTGCAACATGCTACTCGCACCAACAACCCTGATCTGTATGCTGATTTTTGCCGTTTAATCGATGAGCAAAACGAATCATTGCTTACCTTGCGCGGATTAATGACCTTTAAAGAAGATGCCGATCCTGTGCCCTTAGAGGAAGTAGAATCTGCAGCGGATATCGTTAAGCGTTTTGCCACTGGTGCTATGTCTTTTGGTTCAATTTCTTATGAAGCGCATACCAATCTAGCTATCGCTATGAACCGTATTGGCGGAAAATCTAATACCGGAGAAGGCGGCGAACTTCCTGAACGCTTCAAACCCCTAGCCAACGGCGACTCTATGCGTTCGGCGATCAAGCAAGTCGCTTCGGGTCGTTTTGGTGTAACTACCGAGTATTTAGTTAACGCTGATGATATACAAATTAAAATATCTCAAGGCGCAAAACCGGGTGAAGGTGGACAGCTACCAGGCCATAAAGTCGATGCAGTTATTGCTAAAGTTCGTCATTCTACGCAAGGTGTAGGTTTAATATCGCCCCCTCCTCATCATGATATTTATTCAATTGAAGATTTAGCTCAATTGATTCATGACTTGAAAAACGTCAATCCAGAAGCACGCATCAGTGTTAAATTGGTTTCTGAAGTGGGCGTAGGTACGGTTGCAGCAGGGGTTTCTAAATCTCATGCTGATCATGTCACCATCTCCGGCTACGACGGCGGTACAGGTGCAAGCCCTATGACCTCAATCAAACATGCTGGTTTGCCATGGGAAATTGGTTTAGCTGAAACTCATCAAACTTTAGTACTTAACAAACTGCGTGGCCGTATTGCCGTGCAAGTAGACGGTGGTTTACGTACAGGTCGCGATGTCATCATTGGTGCTTTACTAGGTGCAGATGAGTTTGGCTTTGCTACAGCACCCTTGATTGTTTCAGGCTGCTTAATGATGCGTAAATGTCATTTAAATACTTGCCCTGTCGGTGTGGCTACACAAGATCCTGTCCTGCGCAAACGCTTTACTGGACAACCTGAACATGTCGTCAACTATTTCTTCATGGTTGCTGAAGATGTTAGACGCTGGATGGCCAAACTGGGTTTCCGTACCATTAATGAAATGGTCGGCCGTTCTGACAAACTGGATATGCAACGCGCCTTATCACATTGGAAAACTGACGGCTTAGACTTTAGTCGAATCTTCTACAAACCAGACGTTGATGCCGACACTGCCGTTTATCATTGTGAAAGTCAAGATCATGGCTTAGAGCAAGCTTTAGATCATAGCTTAATTGCAGAAGCTCAACCTGCCCTAGAAAAAGGTCAGGCTGTCCAAATCAATACTCACGTCCGCAACGTGAACAGAACTGTAGGCGCCATGCTCTCAGGTCAAGTGGCTAAACGTTATGGCCACAAAGGTTTACCTGAAGATACCATTGCTATTAAGGCTACAGGTATTGCCGGTCAAAGCTTTGGGGCTTTCTTAGCACAAGGTATTAGCATCGAGCTTGAAGGCGAAGGTAACGACTACGTTGGTAAAGGCATGAGCGGCGGACGTATTGCTATTTATCCACCTAAAGACTGCCCTATTGATCCTGCGGAAAACATTATCGTAGGTAATACCGTACTTTATGGTGCTATCAGTGGTGAATGTTATTTCAATGGGGTTGCCGGTGAACGTTTTGCCGTGCGTAACTCAGGTGCTCTTGCCGTTGTTGAAGGCCTAGGTGATCATGGCTGCGAATACATGACCGGTGGTGTAGTCGTGGTATTAGGCAAAACCGGACGTAATTTTGCAGCCGGTATGTCTGGTGGTATTGCCTATGTTTTGGATGAATCACGTAATTTTGACCAATTGTGCAATCTATCCATGGTAGAGCTAGAGCCCATACCAGAAGATGATGATGCTCTTGAACTCCTTGCTCATCAAGGTGGTGATTTAGAAACGCATGGTCGTGTACATTTGATGTCCGACATGACGCGTCATGACGCACAACGCTTAAAACATTTGATTCAAAATCATAAGCGCTATACGGGCAGCCCTAGAGCACAACACATACTGGATAATTGGCAGCATTACTTGCCTCTATTTGTTAAAGTAATGCCGGTCGATTACCGAGCAGCGCTTAAACAAATTAAAGCAGAACAAGCCTCCCTATCTGCGTAACCGTTTATTTAAAGAAGGTATTTAAAATGGGAAAACCCACTGGTTTTATGGAACTAGCGCGCACTGAACGGAGCTATGAAGCACCGAGTGATCGTATAAAACATTATCGAGAATTTACACTCGCTCCTAGCGATGCACAAATGGCTGAGCAAGGCTCACGCTGCATGGATTGCGGCATCCCTTTTTGCCATCAAAGCTGCCCTGTTAACAACATTATTCCTGAATGGAATGACGGTGTATTTCATGGTAATTGGCAAGAAGCCTTATCCGTTTTACATAGCACCAATAACTTCCCCGAATTTACCGGAAGTATTTGCCCTGCCCCATGTGAAGCATCTTGTACTTTGAATTTAACCGATCAGCCTGTCACTATTAAATCTATAGAACATGCCATTATCGACAAAGGCTGGAAAATGGGTTGGGTAAAACCACTGATTCCTGCGAAACGTTCTGGTAAACGCGTAGCTGTGATAGGCTCTGGCCCTGCTGGCATGGCTTGTGCGCAACAATTAGCGCGTGCCGGACATGATGTAGTCGTTTATGAAAAGAATGACCGTATCGGTGGTTTACTACGTTACGGTATTCCTGATTTCAAAATGGAAAAGTCTCACATAGACCGACGTATTGCGCAAATGCAAGCTGAAGGTGTGCGCTTTAGACCTAACAGCCATATCGGCACCGACATTCCAGTACAAAAAATACTTGATGACTTCGATGCTGTGGTATTGGCAGTCGGTTCAGAAAAGCCACGTGATTTAGAAGTAGCAGGTCGCAATGATTTTCAGGGTGTTCATTATGCGATGGATTTCTTACGTCAGCAAAACAAACGTAATGCGGGCGACACCATCGCAGAAGATGTGGCTATTTCCGCAGCCGGTAAACATGTCGTTGTTATAGGCGGCGGAGACACAGGCTCTGATTGCATAGGCACCTCTATACGCCAAGGCGCATTGTCCGTTGTGCAATTGGAAATTTTGCCTAAGCCTCCTGAAAAAGAAAACAAATTAACCACTTGGCCAAACTGGCCTAACAAGTTACGTACCACGACCTCACACGATGAAGGTATCAAACACCGCTACTGGAGTGCTAACACCCAAAGTGTAACAGGCAAAAATGGCGTGATTACTCATTTGAATGCCGTAGAAGTCGAATGGAAACAAGAAGGCAGTCAATGGAAAATGTCAGATAAAGAAGGCAGTGCTTTTGCCTTAGATGCTGACTTAGTGCTATTGGCTATGGGTTTTGTGCATCC
>Ga0118677_10004380_pt1 | contig 25793 bp, 14 predicted proteins | sample AliMusrvi5mmetaG_FD_86154 | JGI IMG/M metagenome (GOLD analysis project Ga0118677, IMG submission 86154)
TTTTTCATCTTTTTGTTTATAATAAATAAAAAGTTTATTCGACCATTGTTGCAAACTGTCAAACCATTGTAACTATCTAAACGGTTGCCACTGTTTGTATTGATTGAAGTGTTTGATCACCATCGTGTTCTTTTCGTATTTTGTATTTAATGTCCAATTTTGCGAGAATTGACGATCGACAAAAAGGACATTTGGTATCTGTTAATTGTTGTCCACATTCCGAATCTATACACTGATGACCACATTGGTAAAAAATAATATCTGGCTTGTTTGTCATACAAATACAACATGTCTCGGATTCGTATATCTTATTTTTTTCAAAGAAAACTTTATATTTTTGCTGCTGATATGATTTAATTAATTCTTTTGCTTCTTCTATTAGTGCGGTTCTATCTTGTTCAAGGAACTCAACTCCTTCGATCACAGATAATCCAATTTTACACTTCTTTGAACATCTGTCATATCTATAAGTTAATCCGGTATAACGACTGTGCTCAGAAACCATATGCCCATGTTTTACTGTTGCAACATGTGATTGAAATATATCAACTTCTTTTATTTCTTTTTGCTGCAACGTGTCCTGTTTATTAATATGTGTAGCCGATGTTATTCCATGTGCATCGTATGCATCGTCAAAAAAATCACCGTCACATCCTTGTTCCTCTGATTCATCATCTATTTCATCTTCTTCGTCATACTCAAAAGTCACATTTTTTTTTTCTTTATCCGACGATCTTTTACAACTATCTGTACATTTCATTCCACCGCGTTGCACAACTTCGTCTGATTTTGCTGATAGCCCTGCCAGCTGAATTTGTGAACTTCCTTTATGCCGGCGCAAAGTGTTACTTGATAAAGTATATGCCGCATTTTGTTCACTTTGTATTGCGGATGTTGTTGGTGCACCTAAAGACAATGATTCGTTCTGAAACGAATCTATATGATGTGACAAAGGCATAGTTTGTGATTGATATTGGGCTAGCATAGGGACTGTTTGTGATTGATATTGGGCATGTGGAATATATGGCATAGGGACTGTTTGTGATTGATATTGGGCATGTTCTAACATTCCTCCATGTTGAACATAGTGAGGATATTCTCCGTATGTATGTAGATAAGGTTGTTCTATTTTACTTTTTACAAGAATAATATCAGAACATTTCCAATAAGTATTTTCAAATAAGGAACATACTTCCGTATTATTTGCTTTTGGAAGGACGGACAAATAATAATATTTTCCTAATTTTTCTGTGCTTGTTTTACCTTCTTCTGTTTCTAGCGTAACTGGTTTAGATTCTGTAGAAACTGTTTCGCAAATAAAAGTTTTCTTATTTTGTTGATCACATGGAACAGCATATGACTGAAATTTATGAAGTTCATTAACTAAATTAATTCCGTGTTCTGGTCCCGGATCAGTTTCTTTGACCGTATAGTCATGACGAAGAATATTAAAACATAGTTCATCGTCTGTACAATTTGTAACCACAAATTCGAACCATAGTTCGCCGCTCGTGAATACTCCCTGAAATCGTTGTTCTGTAGAACTATTTGTTGGAAGTTCCGCAAATATAGCTTGTTCAGAAACGTTGTTCTTTACCTTCAACTGAAAACACGCCAATGGAGTTCCATCTTCGGAAAATAAACACATTGCACCATATTTGGGTTTGTATGCAGTAAATTTGGTTTGTCCAACATTTTCGGAATGTAATTGTCCAAAGTATTGTGAATCAAGCATCTTATAAGTTTTGTTTGTTATTTATGTATTTGATATATAGTTTATGTTATTCATATTTCAACTTTACTTTGTCTATTTACTTTGTCTATCTACAACCAAAATAATTTTTATTTGTTTGTGCAATGTAACAAAAGTGGACATGGCGCAAAGTAAATGCATTCAAATATTCTTATTTTTATATTTAACGCAAAATATAAAAATAAAATAATTATAGATCATGTTCTCTTTTTTGAACATGCACTACCGGGTTTGCATCAACCATCGATTCATATACCAGTTTACTTTTTCTTGTAGAATGTGAATATGTTGGCTCCTTATTACATAATACAGGCGATCGTATAATAGGTGGTTGTGCAATAGGCATATGCGATGTACGTAAAATAGATTTTTGTAGCAGCGAAGGACGATGAATTGGACATATTCGTGCATTGTCAGATATTAAACAACCGCATGGATGTGTGTGTATTGGACAACGACTTTCGTTATTAATAACGAAACAACCACAAATATGAATTTTATCTACTTGTGCTCGTGATATTTTATGTTGCGGTGGTATAATCGGTTTAATATGAGATGGCATATGAAGTGGACCATGTTGTATATGAAGTGGATCATGTGGCATACTAGGTGGCCGATGCGGCGATATCGTTTGACAAGCAACAGAAACAAATTGTTTGGTAATTATTTTGTCAAGTACAACATCATTATTATTGACTTCAGCAATTTCATCGAGGCTTCGGTCATCAGTATAGACTTTTTGTAAAGCAAAACCCTGAGGCTTATCAATCTTGTAAAAATAGATCTCTTCAAGTTCTGCTTCCAGCAATTGACCCGAAATTGGATCTACCTTCCTGCTGTCGTGTTTATGGGCAGGGAAAGAGCTCCAGTTTCCTGAAGGGGTGTATACTTCAACACAAACGAGCTTGTGACAGGCTGAACCCGGAGGAAGCAAACGGTTGATCTGACGGCTTGCGTTATCTCCTCCACGATATTCAATACCCATTTTCTCCACATCGTCCGGAGTAATAAAGGAGGGTGGAAAGCTCTCATCCGATAAAACCCAGCTGCAGGCTATATCGAGTGCCTGGCTTTCGGCTGTAAGAATGAATGAGGTGTTTGGTGGAAGGTATAATCCGTGGGGCAAACCGCTGAAAACGTCTTTCCGGCCATTCTTGGTTTGCCAACTCCCTAATTCCGATTGAACTGAAAAATTTCCACCCAACAGAACAATAAGTAATTCATAATTCCCGGTGATGTGCGACCATCGCTCATCCTTTATTAGAGTACGGGCCTCGAAATTTAGAAATTCCCATCCTGCCTCTGCACATGTAATGCTCTGGTAAACAGAACCTGAAGTAGTTGCCCTGGCAATGAGGGGGCATTTTGTATCTCTTTTCATTTTAATTTCTGTTATTGGATTTTAAAAAAGTGCACTTTTGAGCCACAAAAGCTTCCAGAACATTCATATAGGTTTTACCGGGAATTACCATGTCAAATAATTCGGGGGAGTCACGAAAAAATTCACGATGGATTCGGGTCCAGATCAGGCGCATATCGGTGGCAATATTCACTTTACAAACACCAAAGTTGATTGCTTTTAGTAATTCCTCATCATTTGTGCCTTTAGCGCCTGGGCTTATTGTTCCACCGGCAAGGTTAATCCGGTTCACCTCCTCTGCCGGAACTGCAGATGCGCCATGAAGAACCAACGGGAATCCCGGAATTCTCTGTTGCATCTCTTTTAAAATATTCAGTTGCAATCCCTCTCCCCCTGAAAATTTATAGGCGCCATGGCTTGTTCCCGCGGCAACAGCCAGGCTGTCACAACCAGTCCGACGGACAAATTCCTCAGCCTGTTGGGGATCGGTGTACAAGGCAAGTTTCTCATCGATTGAAATATGATCTTCAACACCACTTAACACCCCTAATTCCGCTTCGACCGCAATCCCTTTGGCATGAGCACGTTCTGCAATCTCACTGGTAATCCGAACATTTTCGTCAAAAGTTTCATGCGACGCGTCGATCATAATGGAATTGTAATATCCGGATTCGATCGCATTTAGACAATGTATATAATTTCCATGATCGAGATGAACAGTAAAAGTGACCTTCGGATAGATTTTCCCGGCAGCGGTTAAGATTCCTTCCAACATTTCAGGATGGAGGTATTCACGGGCAACAGGAGTTAGCTGAATGATAACCGGCGCTGATACTTTAGAGGCTCCACTGAATACCCCATGCACCTGCTCTGCATTGAATACATTAAATGCCCCGATGCCAAATTTGCCGTATGCTTCCTTATATAATTTTTTAATAGAGACTCTCATAAATTCATTTATATCAATCGATTTATTTACTGGTAATTAGCGGCTAGCCGCTAATCGCCGAAAGCCGTTTGTTACCAAAAACATGCGTAAAGAACTGCCAATATCCCACAAATACCGATGGCTGCGATGTTGAATTTATCCGTAGTTTTAAACATCGAACGTTCGATAATCAACCCTTTTTCGTTCATGGTTTGACTTGAAGAATTGAATATCAATATAGTACCGATCAAAATAAATCCGGTGACCAGGACATATATAGCCTCGATAGCCAGATTTCGCAGAGGCACCACAAAAAAGGCTGCAACAAGGCCAACAAAAGCGGCTATAGCTATGATTCTCCATCCAAGTTTAACCGTTCTTCTTTTTGCAAGGTCACCTGCAAATTGATTTTCAACCTGATGTGATTTGTCAAGCAGGCTCAATCCAATCATTACAACGGTTAGGATAATAAAGACATACCCGATTCTTAAGATGAAAGGGAGGCCCGGGTTAATAACTTTGAGCAGAATTCCCAGCGGGATGGTAAGCAGGGCAATCCAGACTGCAGCCGTTGCGGTTGACTTGCGCCAGAAAAGTCCGCAAAAAAAGATTAAGAATTCGCCGGGATAAATATACCCGGTGTACTCCTGGATATACTGGTATGCCTGATCAAGTGTCCTAAGTTGCGGAGCCACACAGGTGGCGATGATCAAAGCGATCAGGGCGACAACGCGTCCGACAATGACCAGTTTTTTATCTTCGGTCCCTTTCCTTAAATGGGCTTTATAAATGTCCATTGTAAAAACAGTAGAAACACTGTTTACAATTGAGCTAAGGGCAGAGACTGCAGCTGCTGCAATAGCGGAGAAGGCGAGTCCCTTAATTCCGGCAGGAACAATATTACTCAGCAACCATGGATAGGCTTCATCCGATTTTGCCAGATCAGCTCCAAGGGCAAACGCTGCAATTCCCGGAACCACAACCAAAAGGGGTATTAATAATTTCAGATAACCGGCAAAGACCACTCCATATTGGGCTTCCTTGAGACTTTTCCCTGCCAATCCGCGTTGAATAATGAACTGGTTAAATCCCCAGAACGCAAAATTGGTCAGCCACATTGAACCTAGTACGACCCCCAGACCGGGAAGATCGAGGAAAGCATCTTTCTTGCCTCCTGCACCATCAGGGACAAAGATAGTCCCCTTTGCAATAATCATATGAAATTTATGGGGAGCCTTGTGTATCAGTTCGATAAATCCGGAGAAGAACCCATGGTCAACGCCAACGGCACTAACGGCCAGGAAAGTGGTCAATAATCCTCCAAAAATCAACACTGTAACATTGATCACATCGGTCCAGGCAATAGCTTTCATCCCTCCCCACAAAGAGTAAACCGCTGAAAAAAACGAAAACCCGATAATTCCATAGACCATCGGAACACCGATAATTTTTTCCATGGCCAGAGCTCCCAGGTAGAGAACGGCTGTCATATTTACAAAAATGTAGACCAACACCCAGAAAACAGCCATAATGGTACTTACTCTTTTGTCGTAACGCTGAGCCAAAAACTGGGGCATCGTGTAGATTCCCTTTTGAATAAAAACCGGAAGGAAATATTTGGCAACAAAAATCAGCACAATCGCGGCTATCCATTCGTAGGCAGCAATGGCTAATCCGACCGCATAACCAGACCCTGACATGGCAATAAAATGTTCAGCCGAAATATTGGCAGCCAGTAAGGCGGCTCCAATTGTCCACCATGGCAAAGAGCGACCGGCAAGAAAATAGTCGGAAGTTGTTTTTTGTTCTCCTTTCTTTGACCGGGAGACCCATAATCCTGTAAAAACAATAATGGAGGCATAGCCGAGGAAGACAATCCAGTCGATCGTTGCAAATTGTTTCATTAGTCAGTTTTGTCCTTGTTGAGTCAAAACAAACATAGTATCAATTTTTTCTCCGCCTTTAGGCATTTTTATCTAAATATAATGCTATTTTAGCATTTTTTAACCGGATTATATTATTTCGGCTAATTGTTGGATTTTATGAAACCATTTTATCAGAAACTTGCTGCAATACCTACTGAATCGGTCATTTTTTTCGATGAAGAAAGGCCACATTTTGCGGTGCCATGGCATTTCCATCCCGAAATCGAAATTCTTTTTGTAGCCAAAAGTTCAGGAACCAGTTATGTCGGGGATGGTATTCATCGCTTTGCAGATGGGGAGATTAGCATTATTGGAGAGAATGTCCCTCATTGGTGGAAGAGTGACCGTAAATATTCTGACGGGACCGATACCTCAGGAATAAAGGCGTTGATTATCCAGTTTAGAAGAGAAATTTTTGATAGTAACTTTATCAAATTGCCTGAGATGAATGCGATTGGTGACTTTCTGAAGAAGACGCAACGAGGAGTTCAATTTCTTGGCAAAAGCAGAAAAACGTTAGGAGACCAGATAGCCAGGATTTTCCAGCTTTCAGGCATAAGCAGGATTACAGAACTGATTCTGTTACTCGATATGATGGCAAATACCAGGGAGTATAAATATCATGCAAGTATCGGCTATTCAAAAACTATTAATACCTTCGATTTTTATCGGTTTAACAAAATTCACGAACATATCATTCTGAATTTTAACAAACCCATTAAACTTGAAGATGTTGCCAGTACTGTAAATATCTCTCCAACTGCTTTTTGCCGGTATTTTAAAAAACATACCGGCAAAACATTTCTCTCTTTTTTGAATGAAATGAGAATCGGACATGCCTGTAAACTGATGGTTGATGGAAAAATGAATATCTCCATGGCAGGAATGGAGAGTGGTTTTAATAATTTATCTCATTTCAACGACCAGTTTAAGCGGGTTATGAAATTAACCCCCAGTGAATACATTTCAGCCTTTAAAAAGGACTAAATCTGTACCAAAACCAATATCTGATATTTTTTCTCAAACTTATTCCAGAAATTAACCCGTCCTGAATTTTGTTTACAGAATCTGTAAACCTATTTCAGGACCAGAAACCGCTGAGATTAACTAAATCGTATTAAGCCCGGCTTTTACCTGAAATGTTTCAGATCCGCCTTCCCACGTAAGTAAAAGTTTAAATTCCAGATTTGAGTTTATTTCAATTGAAGGGCGTTGTTTGACTGAACTTCTTGCTGCACATTTCAGGGATAGCATGCCATCGGGTCCGATCGGATAGCGGTCAATCCCATGTTCATCTGTCAGATTAACATGCCATTCAATCGTTTTTTTCAGGAAGTTAGGGTTGATGCCAAAGATCGATTCAAAGAGTAGAGCCACCGGAACAAGTCCTGTCCAACCCACAAAGTCCGGACGGGCAAGTAATCCCGGTTCAGTCGCTTCCGGAGCATAATATTCATAAAAGGTATTTGTTTTTTTAAACACCTCTGCAACCTGTTCGTGGTGTTTTTGTGCCAGGTCAAAGGCCTGTTTGTTCAGACCATTTCGTTGAAGTCCTTTAATTACCATATAATTGGTCGGAGCCCAGACCCCACCTTCCCAATACCTGCCATCTGCCTGGTATTTTTCGTGGTTGGCGGGCATGGAGGGAACCGGGTGTTTGCGGTAGAAAGTCACCGGATCAAACAGGTGGGATACAAATGCTTTTAATTCATCCTTATTCAGGATATCACTCCACAGCGCCCAGTAAGCGCCAATGCTCATCAGTGTTCCCTGGCTACCATCAGCATATTTATCATAGAAGAAAGAGGTTTTCGGATTCCAGAGTTTTTCACGGATCAGTTTTTTAAGCGATTTAGTTTCATCTTCAATCTCTTCGATCTCCTGCCATCGTTCGACATAAAATCCAAATTCAACAAGCAATTTTCCAATAAAAAGCTGCTGCAGGCAGGTATCCAGCCAGGTCATATGGCCGTGAGAAAAGATCGGATTATAGTTCTTTGGAACGCGTGGCTGATTATCCATGCCGGTTCCCCAACCACTCGACCAGTAAGACCCATCCTGCCAGGTTCGGTTTAGCTTAAGCCATTGATAATAAGCAACAAGCACTGGAAATATTTTATTAACCCGGTCCCATTCTCCAAAGTGCTCAAAATAGACCATTTCACTCCATGGAATCAGATTGGGTCCGGTACTGGTAGGATCGTACCGGTTAAAGCAGTCCTCACCAGAATTTCCCCAGATTTCGCGGCAAATGAAACCATCCGGATGCTGCTTGGCATAGAAATTATCCAATGTTCTCTGAAAAGGGTAAGCGCGTGAACCATAACGGGTGAAAAGAGTGATAAAATTGGAATCCCACATGAAAATATTGCCATTGTAAGCGGTATCAATGTAAGAGGTTATGAATCCTGAAGCCGGTGCAGGATCTTTAATATTCCGGAAGGCAATTTCCCAGGTTTTCCAGTACATGTCAATGGCCGTTTCGTTTCCTTTCCAGTACGGAACCGGCAGTATCTCCTTTGCTTTCAGGAAACCAGGTGACGCGATAATGTTGGGTTTGGCATTGCGGAAATCATTTTCTGTGACAAACACATTTTTAATGTACGTATTTTTATAAGGTAATTTCCCGGTAGTTGTGGCGATAGTCTGAACCGGATCATCCGCCATTACTTTAATTGCGGGAAACGCTGTTGCTCCTGCTATCACGGCACTTTTCAGAAAAAAATCACGTCTTGAGGTCATAAGGACTCAGTTTTATAAGTTTCTAATTACGGTATACATTACTAAATAGCAGAACAATAGACAAATTGTCCTTTAGTTTTCTTTCTTCGGGTTCCCGTTCTGCATTTCCGATAAAATTTCCGCTTCGCTTAATGGTTCAACAAAGATCTTAAAATGATTGACAAATCCATCAAAAAATCGCTGGTCAGGAAATTCTTCATTCCGCCCTAACATCCATCTTGCAGGTGAGGAGAGATTAACCGGAGGATTTATTGTCACGGAACCGGATTCCACCCCATCTATATATATTTTAAGGGTTCTCCCGTCAGCTACTCCTGCGATATGGTGCCAGTTATTCATCCAGTTATCCGGAAGATCAGCGCTGCAACTTCCTCTGCCCCATCCACCTGCGAACCACGAAAGCGATTTGCTGCCGGAAGATTGAAGCGCAATAAAATCGCCCTTGGTGATGATATCTGCCAATCCGCTGTTATTTCCAGTTGGTTTAACCCAGGCCATTATGGTAATCCTCTCATCCAGATTATCCAGACTTTTAGCATTGGGAATTACTGCATAACAAATTGAATCGGCTTTAATAGCCTGTAAAAAAGGAGCAGGATCACCGGACCTTCCATGGATCAGTCCATTATTCCATAGTCCTGACTGATCTTTGATCGTATCTCCCTTAGCCGTATTACTGACAACCAAATCTATAACCCCGGAATTAATATTCTTTTCATAAATCTTGATGTGATTCAATTTTGATCCAACCTGAAGTCTGTGAAAGCCATCTTTTTTAAAAAGCAGCCTTCCCTCCATTTTTTTAATTTCCCCCGGTGCCAGCGAAACGACTCGCTTTTCGCAGATGGAATCATCCACTAAAACGGAGATCGTTGCAGTCTCATCGATGCCACCTTTATTTTGCATCAGAAAGGAATAATTCAGTGGAGTATTGATTTTTACAATTGCCTTGCAACTAAGATCAATTACTTGAATGGGTAAGGAGATACTGTTGGATTGCGGAACAACTTCAATGGATTGCTCTTTAAGCTGATCCAGCCTAATCAATCGTGTGCCCAGAGGATAGAGGCGGCAATGAATAGAATCTTTTTTTACCAGGTTTTCATCAAGCAGAATATTCTTTTTTGCATATTCTTTCCCGTCGACAAATAGCCTAACAATCTTAGTCCCTTTACTTCCATTGTTTTTGAGTGTGAAATTGACGTAGAATAACTGGTCCGGGTTAACCTGCTTCTGTGAAGGGTAAAATCCGGTAAACTGAAAATCAGTTACTTTTATTGTTTCGGAAGGCAGAACATCCGTTAAAACATCCCTGCTTACCGGATGAGGAACGTTATCCATTTCAAAAATTAGTTCGCCTCCCCTGTCAATCGTCGAATGAGTTATCCATGATTTGTTAAAGGGTAGTCCATCGAGCCCGATACTTTTAACAAATAGCCGATCCTCTCCATTATTTTTTGTCCGGATGACCCATTTCTTTCCATTTTGCATGTGAATAGTCACCTTCTTAAAAATGGGGGAACCTAAATCATAAACTGGCCTGCCCGGGCAAAAAGGGTAAAAGCCCATCGCACTGAAAACATACCAGCTTGACATGGCGCCATGATCGTCGTTTCCTGGCAATCCCCATGGGAATGGTGTATAATGAGTCGTTAAAAGATTTCTCACCCATTTTTGCGTCAAGTCAGCCCGGTTGGCATAATTAAAAAGATAAGGAACATGAAGAACCGGTTCGTTATCAAACAGGATGAACTGCTTTCTCAAAGCACTGTCAAGGTGTTCTGCAAATTCTGCATCTCCTCCAAAAAGGTTGATCAGGTCGATGGGGTTTTGGGGGACAAACATCGAGTAGCTCCATGGATCTCCCTCTTTAAAACCTGAATTGCCCGGATTCAGGTTGAACTTATTTCCCTGGCGGGGCAATAAGGCCATCGCCTCTGGATTGAAAAGATTACGGTAATTAAAACTCCTTTTCTCTAATTTGTTATATTCATCCTGGTCGCCCGTTACCTTTCCGGCAAACTGCGACAAAGCCCAGTCATCATAAGCAAATTCGACTGTTTTGGTCACCGATTCAGAACAGGAAGCCGGGACATATCCAAGGCTTGCATAAGCCGAAAAATCCGTTGAACCTGACGCTGCTTCTAAACATGCTTTCATTGCTTTATATGCCAGCACTTTGTCAAAACGATCAATCCCTTTCAGGTAAGAATCAACGAGAATATCAATGACATGATTTCCAGTCATGGGCCCGATCGGCAACATGCCAGATTGTTCGAATTCATCCAGCATTGAAAGGATCATATCCTGCTGCCGGTCCGGAGCGATCAAACACAATAGTGGATGAAGAGAGCGAAAGGTATCCCAGGCGGAGAACCCTCCATACTGATTTTGCCCTTTGGTTTGGTGAACTGTTCCGTCTCCACCTTTATAGTTTCCTTTGACATCCGAGATGATCCATGGCATAAGCATAGAATGGTAAAGTGCTGTATAAAAGACAGTTTTAGCAATTATTGCAGTGTCTTCCACCGTTATAACTGATAAGGCCTTCTTCCATTTCAGTTGATTTTGAATTTTAAACTGATCAAAACTGAGATTGTCGGTTTCTGACTGAAGGTTATTTCGGGTACTTTCAAAATCAACCGGTGAGACCCCGATTTTGAGGACCAAAACATTTTTCCCATGTTCAACAGGTGCAAAAGTCAGAAGGCATCCACCGGGAATCTCTTCTTTGGTTAGAATATCTCTACTGAAAGAAAGTAATGCATGACAGGTTTCACCGCTTAAAACTCTCGTTGAAACAGTTTCAATTTTACCAGGGTCACCTATAAAAATCTTCAGTTTCAAGCGAGGTGGAACACTAAATCGAAACATTCCCGAATGTTCCGCAGCAGAAATTTCTGTAAGTGTCCCATTATCCCGAAATAACACGCTGTAAAAACCGGGCACTGCTAATTCGTCACGATGGTTATAGGTGCGATTAAATTTGCCGGATTGAATATTTAACCCATCTTCGACAGGCATTATGCGAATCATTCCTGACGATCCATCCGGGTACCCGGTCAGATGATTGATGCAGCTAAAATAACAGATAGTGGTATCCTGGTAATTATATCCATTTGAATCCCCTGCTCTGGTTTCAGGTGTTAGTTGCACAAAACCAAAGGGTGCAACTGCCCCCGGATAGGTACCACCTTCGCTTCCCCAAAGAGAAGGGGTTCTGGTATTCGAGGTGCCAATAAATGGATTCACGAATTGAATAGCAGGCACATCCTGAGCAACAACCTGATTGCACAGAAATGTCAGACAAAACAATATACGGAATAGATTCCTGAATATCACAGGCATCGTGGTTTTCGTTGTTTTTTCATAAAAATAACCATAAACGGAACATTTCGTAAATATATCTGTTATAATAGTTTTTACATACAGTTAATGTTAAACAATTAAAAAGTCGTAATATGAAAAAATTATTTCTTTCAATTTTTATGCTGACCCTGATGGCAGGAGCAATTGCCCAGCAAAAAACACTTTATGATTTTAAAGCAACCACCCTTGACGGACAACCATTCGATTTGTCTGCCTTAAAAGGTAAAAAGGTACTGGTGGTTAATACAGCCTCCAAATGTGGTTTGACCCCTCAATATGCTTTGCTTCAAAAGCTATATGATTCTTACAGGGATCGAAACTTTGTGATTGTAGGATTTCCTGCGAACAATTTCATGAGCCAGGAACCCGGAACAAATGCCGAAATCAAGGAATTTTGCACTAAAAATTATGGAGTTACCTTCCCGATGATGTCAAAAATTTCGGTTAAGGGCGACGATATCGACCCATTATATAAATGGCTGACATCCAAATCACTGAATGGAGTCGTTGATGCTGATGTGCAGTGGAATTTCCAGAAATTCATGATTAATGAACAAGGTCAATTGGTCGGATTTGTATCGCCAAAGGAGAAACCCGACTCTGAAAAAATTATAAGCTGGATTGAGGGACGAAAGACGAATTAAGAATGAAGGAATGAAGGAATGAAGGCTTAACTTAAGTCTGTGGAGGTTGGAGATTTTAATTTTGATAAATGGAAACAATTTCGTAAATTGCACAGATCAATCAATCTCTAAATCACTGTACTTATGCGACTAATTGGCAATCTCATCTGGTTGATTTGTGGCGGATTATTCACTTGTTTTGGATATCTCTGGGGAGGTTTTCTTCTATGCCTGACAATTGTAGGAATACCCTGGGGATTTCAGGCTATGAAGATTGGATTAGCTCATCTGATGCCTTTTGGGCGGAAAGTGGTTCCGTCAGGGGGTTCAATTCCCGTGATCTCATTTCTTTTTAACCTGATCTGGCTAATCTTCGCAGGCCTTTGGATAGCCCTGGCAGAACTCTTATTTGGAATTTTACTTTGTCTAACCATTATAGGCATTCCTTTTGGTTTACAGCATTTTAAGCTTATGCGGCTCGCTATTTACCCCTTTGGCTACGATTTAAGATGATCAATCTTTGATATAGGATAATTCAACCGGAAGAGAAAGTGAAAAGATGCTCCCTTCACCCGGTTTTGAAGTTACTTTTAATTCACCCTGGAGGATACTGGCTATTTTTTTCGAGATAGCCAATCCAACCCCTATCCCTCCATAAACCCGGGTATAGGAATCATCAACCTGCCTGAAATAGTCAAAGATAACACTTTGTTTCTCCTCAGGAATCCCTATCCCACTATCTTTTATATAAAAATTAATCCTCGATTCGTTTTCAATATGAAAGCCAAATTCAATGGTCCCTTCTTGCGTGAATTTTACAGCATTCTTAAACAGATTGGTTAATACCTGGTTGATTTTACCGCGGTCGGCAGTGACATAACTGGAAAGCCAGTGTGTATCGGGCCTGAAAATCAGTTTTATTAATTCATGTTTGCCGGAAGTTCTCAGGATATGATCGAAGGAAGCCCTGTTTTCCATATAATGGTCCATCAGGTTGAAAGTTTGATTACTCGGTTTTACTTTTGAATTGTCCATAATGGCCAGGTCAAATACCCCTTCAATAATAGAAAGGAGATTCTGGCCGCTTGATTGAATACTTGATGCAAAACTGATATTATCCTCGGCAGATACTCCGGACATAATCAATTCGCTAAAACCCAGGATGTGAGTTAGCGGGGTTCGCAATTCATGATTCATCATTGCCAGAAATGCCGATTTGAGCCTGTCACTCTCTTCAGCACTCTCCTTTGCCCGGATCAGATCATCGAGCATCTTCTTTTTTTCAGAGATATCCTCCATGATCAGGATAAAATTGCTGATCACCCCGGCATTATTGGTAAGTGAGGATATGGTAACATTTTCCCAATAGGTCGATTTATCTTTCCTTCGATTCCGGTATTCCCCTTTCCATATCTTTCTATCAGACAAGGTCTTCCACATTAAATCAAAATCAACTTCCGGGATGTGGCCGGGGTTAAAGATCCGGGGAGGTTTATACACAACCTCTTCAAGCGTATATTGTGTTAAGGAAGTAAAGGCATTATTTACATATTCTATGTTTCCTTTCGCATCGGTAATTATAGTTGAAGAGGGATTTTGCTCCACCGTCTGGGACAGTATTCTCAATTTATCCTCAACACTCTTTCGTTCAGTGATATCCCTAAGAATACCTTCGTGAAAAAGGATGTTCCTTTTTTCATCAAAATTAAACCATCCATGATCTTCCACCCAGATCTCAGACCTATCCTTCTTTTTCAACCTGAAAATTTCAGTTCCTCCGGTATTAGTAGTTAAAACCACCTGACTTCGTTCATCAGGATCGAAATACAGCTCTTTTTTAATGTCAATTGCCATGAGCTCTGCCTTACTTGAATAGCCCAGCATGCTAACCATTGCAGGATTTACGGAAACGAATTTTCCGTCGGAGGTGCTTTTATAGACTCCGTCGGGCATCTTCTCTACCAAATTACTGAAAAGCTTATCGCTTGCATTTAAAGCCTCCTCAATCTGCTTTTGTTCAGTAATGTCAGTTAAAGTACCCCTTATTCCGGTTACTACTCCACTACTTTTTATGACACAAACAGAAGCTACAACCGGAAATGATGAACCATCTTTTCGAATTGCATTGTATTCACTGGCTGTTTGCAACTCTTTTCCAATGAGTTCTGAAAATCGCTCAAAAGCCCTGACACGTTGGCTTTCAAGGATGAACTGCAACATATTAGCACCAACAATCACCTCATCCTCAGAATAATTAAGCCAATTCATCAAAGTCTCATTGGCAAATGTTATGATTCCGGTCAGATCAGATTCGAATATGCCAACCGGTAAGGAATTGGCCAATTCACGATACTTTCTTTCACTGTTAATCAATTCCCTTTCAGCATTTTTGTGCGCAGTCATATCCCTGAAAATGCCAAAAGTTCCGGTAATTTCTCCCCTTTCGTTGGTTTGCGGTGTGGCTGTTACCAACAAATGACGTTTTTCGCCCTTGAATGTAATAATCTCAAGCTCGTAAGTACTCATCTCAAGCTTTGCCCTTTTGTCCGATTGTTCCCTAACTCTTGTCTGATGATCCGGGGCAATAAAATCGAGTAAACACCGGTTAACCAGAGTTCCTCCAGGAACACCAAACATCTGGTCTGCAGCAGGATTAGCGAAAACAAATATTTCATTCAAATCAACAGTTGCAACCCCTTCGCCCTGATTTTCAATTAATACACGGTACTGCTCCTCACTTTTAAGCAATGCGACTTCAATTTTTTTTCGTTCGGTAATATCCTGAATTACTCCGAAAACTATTCTTTTGGATGAATCATACTCTGCAATAGAATGAATATCGATGATCTGACCAGTATCCCTTTGTCTGATTTTAAATTCATAATCGTAAGGTTTTCCGGAATTGATCAGTGCTAAAAGGCCATTATCCAATAATTCCCGGTACTCAGGCAATGGCATCATTTTTATATCACAAATATTCCAGTACTCACCCTCCAGCCCATACAATTTTTGGGCCCCAACAGAACTTGAAATGATGCCTGTCTCAAGATTGTATTCCCAATTACCTGATTTTGAAACTAAAGCGGCCCTGACTAAGCGCTCGTTGGTTTGAATCAGTAAAGCTTCGGCTCCTATACCTTCAATATTATCTGTATAGTAGTTGTCCTTTCTAATCTTTGGTCTGTCCAGTTCACGAATAATTGATGGTAAAAGTCTGGATATCTGGTCTCTGGATATATAATCTGATGCCCCGGCATTCAACAGACCAAGGGCGATATGATCTGAATATTTATCTGCCAAAATAATAAGTGGAATATCCAAGGCAAATTCATTCCGGACCGTCAGTGCAAAATAAGGATCAAAATGAGAAGCCTTGTTTTCAGCAAGAATCAAATCCCAGTATTGTTTCAATAATGCAATTTTAAACTTCTCAGGGTTTCCTATACATTCGTGATTAATTGTCAGACCGGCTTGTTCAAGATTTTGTACGATGAATGCGGCATCATCAGGTGAATCACTAAAAAATAAAACATGCAGACAATTTCCCATTCAGGCCGAATTAGTAGTTTGACAAGTTTTTTCGAATTATTTAATATTTTGGCATCTCCCCTAACCTACCGAGCAAAATGTTAATTTCGCTCTTCAGTGCAATCATTTTGCGTTCCCGGGTAATCGCCAGCTCATAATAGATCTCCATCTCACCTAATTTTTGTTTTAACGCTTTCTCAATCCGCTTACGCTCAGTGATATTCCTGATAAATGCCTGATAGGTTTGATCAGGCATCATCCGGGAGTTCATTTCAATGTTAATTATAGTCCCATCTTTACGGACAAGATCACGCTCCGAATAAACGGTTTCCCCTTTCCTGAGCTGCTCATATTTAGGAGGATTTTCCTGAAGTGTAACAGCAGAAAACAGGTCCTTCATATTCATTTTTAACAGCTCATCTTTCGAATAACCGGTCAGTTCCTTGGCCGCGGTATTAACTATAATAAAATCACCCTTTTCACTTCCCTGAAAAAATGCATCAGAGGCAAGTTCAAGCAGCATCCTGTATTTTTCCTCACTTCTCCGCATTGCCTCCTCAGCCAGCTTTTGCTTCGTAATATCAATGACTAAACCAGTCCATCGCGTACATCCATCCGCAAGCAGATGAGGATTTGCCTCTAACCGGATCCATTTCATACCCGATTCAACCAATATTTGCATCTCATATTTATAAGGCTCGAGCGTATTTAAGGCAACCTCTTGTGAATGAATAAATCCCTGCAAACAGTCAGGATTAATTTTTCCAATACTCCGGGCCAATATATCATAAAGATCCCCGGAATTATTCACCTCAAAAAGTTCACAGAAACGATTACTGGCAAATTCCAATGAAGTGAGTTCCATTATTGATTTCCCCGCTTTCGGATTCTGAACATGGACGCGATAAATTCCGGCTACCTGGCTGGCCACCAAATCCTCATAAAGTTCACGGCTCTCTCTCAACTCAATTTCCGTTACTTTACGCTGTGTAATATCGACTGCGGTCACAAGACAATTTTCCCGATTATCTGAGGCAATACCACTAAGTTGAACCACAATTGGAACATTCCCGGAACTGACAAATTCCACTTCACAACTCTGTTGTCTATCACTATTTACTACCTGCACAAGAAAATCATTATAAATATGCTTCGTTCGTTCTGAAATAAAAAAACCCAATCTGCTTTTTTTAAGATTCAAACGTTCTTTCCCAACCATTTGAGAAGCACATAGGTTTAATTCGACAATTTCATCCTCCTGCGACAATCTAAAATACCCCGATGGTGCAAAATCATAAAGCTCCTTATATTTTCTATGGGCAATCTCAGACTCCTCTCGTGCACGGATAAGTTCCTCGTTCTGCATCTCCAATTCAATTTGATGAACCTGAAGCTCATGAATAATCAGCTGAATATCATCAGATAAATATTTCACTTCCGGATTCAGGGATTTCCTTTTAACATCTTCTTCCGCCTTTTGGCGAAGTAAACCAGCTACAGATTTATTAGCTTTTTCCATCATGCGACTATTTAGAAGAATAAAACCGGACATTTTTCTGTACTGAAGAATATCCAATTAATAGTATTTTATGATAAATTGTTACCAATTATTAGAGGTATACCCGGTTTAAAAATTAACGAATTTTCGCAAATGCCATGTTTCACTAAGATACAAAAAAAAAGATTTGGTAAGGTACTAAAAGATTACTTTATTTTCTCTCTTTCATTCATTCGATAGCGGGGATGGTAAACCGAAAGACACTTCCAATACCTACATCGCTAAACACTTCGATTTTTCCTCCGTTTTTTTCAATAAAATCCTTACATATAATCAATCCCAATCCCGTACTTAATTCGCCATCAGTCCCCTTTCTACCTACAGGAGCATCAATTTTAAAAAGATTGTCAATCAACTGTTTACTCATTCCAATACCGGAATCCCGAACCGAAATCTCAACCATTTTATCCGGGAGTAATTTTGCTGATACGACAATAATTCCACCTTTAGGGGTAAATTTTAGTGCATTACTCACTAAATTTCGGAGAATGCTGTTTAGCATATTTTCTTCAGCCCAAACCTTCAGATCATGTGGAATTTCGTCGATCAGTGTAATCTTTTTCTTAACAATTGAATCCTTCAACATGTTCGAGGATTCTTCAAATTTGACTTTCAATAACACAGATGTTGGCAGAAAGGTGATCAACCCTCTTTGCATACGCGACCATTCCAACAGATTTCCAAGCAGATCGAAAAGATTGTTCGCAGAATTCCGCATCAATTGGGCAGATTTTTGTATATCTTCGGTTGACATATCCTTCAACTCATTACACATTAACTCAGTGAGTCCTAAAAACCCATTAAACGGACTACTCAGATCATGCGCTATAACCGAAAAGAGCCTGTCTTTTTCAGCGTTAACTTTTTGAAGTTCCTCATTTTTACGTTTGATTTCAGCATCATTATCCAGAAGAGCTTTCTGATTTTTTAACGATTCGGTTATGTCACGCAAGATCACCAGAATATGTCGTTTGTTTTCCAAAATAAAGGTAGACAATCTAACATTCATATCGAATTCTGAACCATCTTTCCTTAATCCACGGGTCAAATAATTGTCTGGAGCAGAAGAATCTTCCATGCGGCTCCTTATAAAGCTTCCGATTCGCGTTCTTTCCTCAGTACTTATCACATTGAGAATCGATGTTCCTAACAGCTCATCGTAAGAATCAACCCCAAAAAGTTTCAATGCTGCCGGGTTGCACATATCCCATATACCGTTAACATGAACCCCAATTGCATCATACGAATTTTCAAGGATGGTCCGAAACCGGGTTTCGTTAAGTTTTAAATTCGCTTCAATCTGTTTAAGATTAGTAATGTCGGTATGCTGTATTATTGCATTGGTTAATTTCCCATTTAAGTCTAATACAGGCGAAATATTAATATCGAGATCCGCTTTTTTTGTATTCTTTAATTGAAGATTTTTAACCTTGGAGGTATCATATGCCATGGTGAAACTGGTTTTTTCACTTTTCTCAAAAACATTTATTACTTCCTGCATAAACCCCTGATCTTCCATCAGATTATCATTCAAAATATTGTATTTTCCAACGACTTCGTCATCCTGTATTTGCAGAAGATCACGACATGCATTATTCATCCGAATCAAAGTTCCATGTTCATCGGAAATCCATAATGAATTGGGGCTAAAATCGACAATACTGTTCAGAAAGGATTCTGACCTGGCTAATTTCTCTTCTGCCAGCCTTTTGTCTGTAATATCATGAATGATTGAATAAAGCAAGATCCGCCCACCTGAATCTATGGGACCTGAATAAACCTCTACATTACGGATTTCACCTGAAGCCAGACGGTGAAGAAAATTAAAATAATTACGTTTTTCATTAACTGCCAGTGTCATTTCAGTAGTGATCAATTCAGGTGACAAGACATTGATTTCATTGATATTCATTGTTTCCAGCTGACTGACTGAATAGCCATAAAACTTAGCGGCGGCCTGATTTGCAGTTATAATCGTTCCGGAATCCGGATCAATGACCAATTTTACTGCATTGTTTTTTTGAAAGATATCGCGGTATTGCCGTTCACTGGAAAGCAACGTTTCTTCCAGTTTTTTACGTTCTGTGATATCAATATTAACACCTGAGAGCCGGATGACCTTGCCAGATGAGTCCTTCTCGGCCCTGTAAATACCATGGAGCCAACGCGGCTCATAATCTGATTGCCGGTAAATCCGATAATCCTTTTCGAATGGAATCCCCTGCTCAAGGCAGGCAGTTAATAAAGCCTGCATAATCTTACAATCATCGGGATGGATCAGCGGTTCCCAAGCTGAGAGACCATTTGTCTGATCCGAATTAAACCCAAAAATCCGATCTGACTGTGAAGTAGCAATTATTGTGTTTGTTGCAATTTCAAAACTAAAGCTCCCCATATTGCTGATTTCCTGAGCCTGGTTCAGCCGGATTGTAGTTTGAAATAACTCGTCCTCAACCATTTTACGGTCAGTTATATCTTTAAAGGTGCATATTATCTCTTTTACTTTACCGTCAGGATTTAATTCAGGGTCGGCATTCACCAATAACCACACTCTGTCTCCGGTAGTGGGTCGAAAGACTCCCATCACCGCGTTGCGCACAGGTTGACGCGTGGCAATACATTGTGGCACCGGGTGCGAGGGACCAGGATAGGGTGATCCGTCTTCATGGATTACATTCCAGTCTGCATCAAATGAAGTTTTTCCCAATAGCTGATCTTCGGTAAGCCCCAGAAGTTCAAGTGCCCTGTTATTACTCAACAATATTTCGGCCAAAGGGCCCTGGACCAAAACACCAATATGCAGGTTTGAAATCAGGCTTTGATAGGATTTTTCACTTTCCCTTAGCCGCTCTTCAATCAATTTGCGTGCAGTGATGTCGGCCAAGGCTCCGAGTAGTGCCACAGGCCGTTTTCGAGCATCAAACTCAATTTGACCTGTAACATGAATCCAACGTTCAGCATGATCATTCATTCGTAAAATCTTATATTCGATTTCAAAAATCGAATCGTGCTCCACAACCAGTTGGTGGAAATACGCTCTCATCTTCTTTTGCCATTCAGGATGGACAATCGCCATCCACCCTTCAAATGATTTATCAAAATCCGGGTCAATGCCAAAAATCAAATCGAGCACTTCAGAACTTTCCCAGGAACTGTTAACCAGATCGAGCGAAAAGGTCCCCAGCCCGGCTATCATCTGGGCTGTTCTTAAAAAAACTTCATTATGCCGAATCCTGGCTTGAGCCTCCATTTGACCGGATATGTCTGCCATTGTGATCAGGCACTGCCCTCCTAAATGTGATTCTATGCCTGTTAACTGAACATATTTGGTCGTATTATTCGAGTCTCTCAGAATCACTTCACAAATCTTCGGGTTTTTAGAGGAAAATAATTCATTCAGGAAGTGATTAAAAATAGGTTTGGTATCCTCCGAAATAAAGAATCCAAATCGACTGTTGATAAGATGCAGCCGTTCCTTACCCAGCATCCGGGCACCGCAAAGATTCAGTTCTAAAATCTCACCCTCTTTTGAAATTGTAAAATATCCTGTTGGCGCCAGGTCGTACAACTCAGCATATTTATCCTCTGCAAGCTTTGCCGCCTTCTCCTTGGCGATCAGAAGTTCATCGTTCTGAATTTGCAGTTCGATCTTATGGACCTCCAGTTCATGAACCAGCTTTAATAAATCAGATTCAGAAAGTGAGATAACGCTCCTGGGCGAATGCGTTTTCATCATTTCTTCAGCCTTTATCCGAAGAATTTCAGCGGATTTTAATGCATGGGGATTTATCTTTTTCATAAAAGCAAATGATACTTAAGTTCGAATAAAATTTTCAAACAGTACCTAAAATCACAAATAATACCTCTTGTTCTCTAAATTTTATGATTGGGTTTTAACTAAAGGCAGTTAGTCAGATTATTTCAGATAGTTGAATGAAGTGCTAAGGCATAGATACTGCTTAATGACCCAAAGGTAATTGAAAAGGTTCAAAATACAGTCAGGATAGCTATTTTCTTTTTTGTTAATTTACTATAAAAGATATCCTATGCCAATCAATTGTCCCTTATTTCCCGAATGAGGATAGCCGGTACTTTCTAAAACATCCTTAATTTTACACGAAATATTTAGACATTAGCTCATCTTTTTAATCCATAGCAAAATGGAAGCAGACTTAATTACCATTGGGGATGAAATTCTGATCGGTCAGATTGTAGATACCAATTCAGCCTGGATGGCTCAAAAGCTGAATGATGAGGGGATCAATATCCGTCAGATCACCAGTATTTCCGATCAACCTGAACATATTATATCAACCTTAAATGAATCTGCCGGTAAATCATCCGTTGTGTTGGTGACCGGAGGACTCGGCCCTACCAGGGATGACCGTACAAAATCGGCATTGTGTACCTATTTTAGAACACATCTGATTGAACACCAGGGCGTACTGGATCATGTTATCCACTTATTGGCACCGCGTGGCATTGTGATTAATTCACTCAATCGCGATCAGGCTCTTGTCCCGGCTTCGGCTACCGTCCTTCATAATAAGTTAGGCACTGCTCCCGGACTGTGGTTTAAGCAGGAAGGGACCATTTTTGTATTTATGCCAGGTGTCCCTTTTGAGATGAAATACCTCATGGAAAACGAGGTGATACCACGACTCAATAAATTATTCAATACTTTAACGATTCTTCACCGAACCATCCTGACTACGGGCTTAGGTGAATCAACGCTTGCCGAAAAAATCAGCAACTGGGAGGAGAGCCTGCCTGAATGTATCAGTCTGGCATATCTTCCAAATCCCCAAAATGTGAGGTTAAGACTTTCGGCGCGTGGCGAGAATAAAAAATACCTCCTGAAACTGCTGGATAAGGAAATCAAAGAACTTACAGAAATTATTCCCGGATATATCTATGGTTATGAAGAAGAGACAATGGCCGGGAATATTGGCAAAATTCTTAAGGAACAAAATTTGACGCTGTCAGTGGCCGAAAGTTGTACCGGAGGCTATATTGCCCACCTGATTACTTCAAATCCGGGGAGTTCACATTATTTTAAAGGGGCCATTATTGCCTACTCCAACGATTTGAAAATTGATTTATTGGGAATTGAACGAAATGTTATATCCGACAGAGGCGCAGTGAGTAAGGAGGTGGTTGAAGCCATGGCCATAGGTGCCAGACGGTTTCTGAAAACTGAATACGCCATTGCCACATCCGGTATTGCCGGTCCTGACGGAGGAACCCAGGAAAAACCTGTAGGAACGGTCTGGATCGCAGTCGCCGGCCCCAATTCCGTAATCTCGAAAGTATACAATTTTGCAAACAACCGGGAACGAAATATTATCCGGGCGAGCATGACAGCATTGAATATGCTCAGGCTAGAACTGATTAAAAATCAAACGATATGAAATAGCCATGATTGAAAAATCACAAATCGCAATAAATATTTCCTTATGGCTATTCCATTGGGCCGTTTAAAAACAAATTATTTACAAATGAAAAGAAACATAATCAAGGCAGCATCAATTCTGTTGGCACTCCTTATAATCCTCATCAACATTCCAATCCTTTTTGAAAATAAAATAACTCAAAAAATCAAGTGGGCTGCAACGGATGCAATTCATGCAAAAGTCGATTTTGACAAGATTAAGTTATCCTTTTTCAGAAGTTTTCCTCAATTAAATATTGAATTAAAAAACCTATCATTAACCGGAACTGATGATTTTGATACTTCTAAACTGCTAACGGCAGATCAGCTTTCAATATCTGTCAACCTTTCAGGTTTATGGAGCAACGACGGGTTAATTATCTCATCCATAAAACTTAAACACCCAACCATTCATATACTGGTAAATAAATCCGGAAAATCGAATTGGGATATTTCAAAGAAAACGACCAGTACGCAGGGTGGGATAACTTCAGACAAAAAAAGTTCCGTTATCAATCTCGAGAAAATTGAGATCAGTGAGGCTTCCCTATCCTATCAAAATGAACACTCAGCCTTATCATTCGCTCTTCTAAATGGAAATTTTGAGCTTTCCGGAGCTTTCAAGGGGAATAGCAGCAAACTCCAAATTTCAGGGCAGGCTGATAGTCTGAACCTGGAATCCAGTGGTTCCAGGTATATTTCAAATATGAAAATCGCAATCAAAGGAAATCTGCAATCCGATTTTGATAAAAAGTCCTTTAAGATTCTTCAGAACGAATTGTTATTCAATAAATTGCCAATTGAATTGCAAGGAGTATTTTCGTTCGCCGAAAAAGCAAGCCAGTTCGATATAACGTTTAAATCACCTACCTCTTCTTTGGGTGACCTGTTAGGTTTTATTCCCGAAAAATATCAAAAAAATCTAAAAGGGATAGAGACCAATGGTGCTATCGCTTTTGGAGGATTTGTGAAAGGGACTTATTCAGGCGACTCTCTGCCAGCTTTAAGTGTCGATCTGAAAATTGCAGGTGGCCGATTGAAGTATCCAAAATTGCCTAAAGAGATTGATCAGATTGAGATAAATGCCAATATTTCCAAACCGCAGGGAGTCCTCGATCTCATCAGGGTCGATATCGGGAAAGCAAACGCCTCCTTAGCCGGGAATCAGGTTACAGCTGCATTGAGTATTTCCACACCTGTGAGCGATCCCCAATTACTGGGAAGTCTCAAAGGCGCTGTCGACTTTGATATACTCAGGCAGGCAATCCCTATGGATTCGATTGATATAAAAGGAGTTGTTGACGCATCAATTGAATTCGACGGACGATACTCATCCATTGATAAAGGTGAATATGAAAATTTCAAAACCGATGGAAAGATCTCATTCCAGAACTTCGTGGTTGCTTCGAAATCTTTACCGCAAAAATTTGAGGTGAAATCTGCAAACATCGGTTTGAATTCAAAAACAATTTCATTAACCCAGCTATCAGGAAACTTTGGAGAGAGCGCATTTACCGCTCATGGAACAATTTCGAATTACTGGAGTTACCTCTTACGCAAAGGTGTTTTAACCGGAGCGATCACCTTGAACTCCGGCTATTTAAATGTCAATCAGTTCATGATGAAACCAAATCCCGGATCCGGAACCAAAGAGTCCGGTGTAGCGGATAAATCTTCGGGGATTCCCGAAAACCTGGATTTAACGATACAAACCTCAGTTACCAGGGCACTTTATGACAGACTGAACATCACTGGAATTGCAGGGAAAGTGATAATCAAAGAGCGGAAGATAAGTCTTGACGGGCTGAATATGAATATGCTTCAGGGAAAGGTATTGGTATCGGGCACTTATGCTACTCCTAAGGGGGCAGTTCCGGATTTCGACATTAAATTGGATATAAAAGATCTTGATTTGCCAACTGCCTATCAATCATCAGGAACCATCCGACATTTCCTCCCTATTGCTGGTCAAAGTACCGGAGCCTTCAATTCAGCAATTTCTTTGACCGGCAAAATCGGGGCAGATGATGCACCCGTATTTACCTCTCTAAATGGAGGAGGTACATTAACCGGAAAAAATATTGAGTTAGTTGGAGCCGATTTTTTTAATGAAATTGCAAAGTATTTTAGAAAAGATCTTTTTAAGCGGGTCAAGATTAGCGATTTTACAACAAGCTTTAAAATGGTAAACGGGGATATAACCGTTGCACCATTTAGTACCAAACTGGCAGGCCAGGACGTAACCTTATCCGGCAAGCAGTCTGCAAACCTTAAACTGGACTACAAACTTGATTTCAAGGTAAATAAAGAGGATCTTAGTCAGGATGTAAACACCTATATCGGTTTTGTGCCGGGAGCAGAAAATATTAAAAAATATCCGATTGGGATCAATCTTGGGGGAACCTTTGACAAACCTGATGTTAAAGTTGATCTGACAGAGGCCAAGGACCTGGTTGCGAAAGAGTTCACAAAAAAAGCGGGATCAGCCATTCAGGATGCACTCAAAAAATTTGGTCTGGATAAACTGTTTAAATGAAATGATATTGTGTTTTGAAAATGCTTTTTCACCACAAGGT
>Ga0118677_10004381_pt1 | contig 25788 bp, 32 predicted proteins | sample AliMusrvi5mmetaG_FD_86154 | JGI IMG/M metagenome (GOLD analysis project Ga0118677, IMG submission 86154)
CTAAAACCGGACAATGTGCCGGCGGTGTCGCTCAGCCAGTCACGAGGAATGTTTCTTGTGCCTATCAAGCCCCCGTCTGTACTTATACCTATTCTGCCTGGGGTGATTGTACTTCTTCCGGAATCCAAACTCATACCGTCACTTCCTCTTCACCGGCTAATTGCCAGGGAGTACCAAGCCTGTCTCAGAGTTGTACCTATGTTCCGCCCACTCCTTTGTGTACCACCAACAATTGGACCTCAACCGTTTCTCCCACCACCTGTCCTTCTTCCGGTTCTCAAACAATGTCTTGGACTAAAACCGGACAATGTGCCGGCGGTGTCGCTCAGCCAGTCACGAGGAATGTTTCTTGTGCCTATCAAGCCCCCGTCTGTACTTATACCTATTCTGCCTGGGGTGATTGTACTTCTTCCGGTATTCAAACCCACATAGTTATTTCCTCCAGCCCAAGCAACTGTTCCGGTGGAGCAAGCCCTGTTTTATCTCAGGCTTGTACTTACATTCCACCAATTTCTTCTTGCGTTGAATCAAATTGGACATCCACCATTTCTCCCACCACCTGTCCTTCTTCCGGTTCTCAAACAAAATCCTGGACCAAAATTGGTAACTGCGTTGGCGGTGTCACGCATCCAAATTCTGAGATTATTTCTTGTGCCTATACTCCAGTAATTCCAATTTGTCAGTCCTTCACTTATTCAAATTGGAGTGCCTGTACTTCTTCCGGTATTCAAACCCACATAGTTATTTCCTCCAGCCCAAGCAACTGTTCCGGTGGAGCAAGCCCTGTTTTATCTCAGGCTTGTACTTACATTCCACCAATTTCTTCTTGCGTTGAATCAAATTGGACATCCACCATTTCTCCCACCACCTGTCCTTCTTCCGGTTCTCAAACAAAAGCCTGGACCAAAATTGGTAACTGCGTTGGCGGTATTACGCATCCGGCAACGGAGAATGTTTCTTGTGTTTATACACCCCCTGTCATCACTTTCCCTAACACTGGCGGTATGAAATCTGTCCCTGGTGATTACAATGGTGACGGTACTAGTGACTCTGCTTTTTGGAACCCTACTGATGGTAAGTGGTATATCCGATCCTCTGACGGCTCAGTCATTGCAAATGGTAAACAATATGGTGCTTCAACAATGACTCCGGTCAGTATGGATTATGATAAAGACGGCACATATGATCTAGCCCTGCTTAATTCTGACGGCAAGTGGTATATTTATTCCTTGGTTAAGAATGACAATATACTTTGGAATAGTGCCAGTTTAGACAATGCCCTATCAACAAAAATTAAAATAATGGCGATTGGTGATTCAATTACTGAAGCCAATACTTATAATCTTGCCTGGAGATACTGGCTTTGGAAAAAACTCACAGATAACGGTTATGATAACTTTAATTTTGTTGGTAGTATGCGCGGAGTATTGTGTTCACCAATAGAATCTTGCCAAGGTGACGTTTATAATATGAAATGGGATGATCAAGATCATGACGGACACAACGGTTGGGCAACGGCTAATATCTTAAATGGTAACGCAAATCAGCCCTTAAGGCGTGATATCCATACCTGGGCAACTACTTATGCTCCAGACATTGCCTTAATATTTATAGGGATTAACGACTTTCACATGGGCGGATGGTTTGTCTATGGAAATGGTTCTGGCCCTCAGCCAACTTTAGCCCAGGACAGAACCACTATTACTAATGCCACAAATAATGTCAGCAGCATCATTGATGTGCTTAGGCGAAATAATTCAAAAGTTAAAATATTATTAGCAAAAATTATTCCGTCCTCACTTGTCCCTGATTCTGATGTTGCAAGCCTGAATAGTTCCTATAGTACTCTGGCTGCAAATAAAACCACCTCAATATCACCCGTAACCATGGTTGATATAAATTCTATTTATAATAAAAATACCGATTCTATTGATGGCGTTCACCCAAATCAATCTGGGGCAAGCAAAATCGCTGATAAGTGGTATACCGCCTTAATGCCTTACATTGATCCATCTTATAATTTAACTGCTGATTTTATACCACCTCCTCCCACTCAGGTTACTGAGTTGGTATCACCAGCGGGTGCACTCACTGAATCGGCAATAGATGGCTCCTGTTCCACCACGCACTATAGCTGTACCGCCGGTGTTAAGGGGGTAGTGGCTGAATACACTACTGATTGGCAATGGTGGTGTAACGGTTCTAACGGTGGCACTAATACTTTGTGTTCGGAAAAGAAACCAGTTGTAAGTAATGCCATCAATGGCTCCTGTTCCACCGCGCACTATAGCTGTACCACCGGTGTTAGGGGGGCAACAGCTGAATACACTACTGATTGGCAATGGTGGTGTAACGGTTCTAACGGTGGCACTAATATTTTGTGTGCGGAAAAGAAACCAATTGTAAGTAATGTCATCAATGGCTCCTGTTCCACCGCGCACTATAGCTGTACCACCGGTGTTAGGGGGGCAACAGCTGAATACGCTACTGATTGGCAATGGTGGTGTAACGGTTCTAACGGTGGCACTAATATTTTGTGCGCGGAAGCAAAAAAGGTAACTGATGATTCCACGTCCCCTCAAAATGTAGCCGCAACGCTGGTTGGTTGGGAGTCATTCTTGAAATTACTTCAGGCCTTAAGGTAAGATTGCCTCTATAGTTATCAAACAAAAACGGCTTGCCTTTAAGGCGAGCCGTTTTTGTTTGTGTTATAATACTCTAAGTTAGTTTTATAAATTAATTATTAATTTTTTATTATGAAATATTTTACAAATTTACTACTTGTCATATTTTTATTGGGGATATTTAACCTTGGCATAAATATTTCTCAAGTCTCCGCTACTACCGTGACTAATTCTCAAATGACCATTTCTCAATTTGTAGAATTAATGATAACCATTGGGGCTGTGCCGGCGAATAGAGCTGCCACAGTGAGGGCGATGGTTGCTTCACTGAATAAAACCGATGTTGCCAGTACTACTGCTACTAGTTCACTTCCATACATTCAAGTCCTGGCGCCAAATGGTGGTGAAAGTTGGGAAGTTAACCTTGGCGTTCCCTATACAATCAGCTGGGGTTCATCCAGTCAGATCCCGGTGAATATTAGCCTGGTTCCTTCAAAAGGGGCGGAGTGTAAACTTACACCGGCACCAGTGATTTCAAAAGACACTACAAATAATTATAGTATTCTTTTAAAAAAGGCGATGTGCTATAACCAAGTAGCTGGGACTTCCACACCAGTAACTGATGGTACGTATAAAGTTCGTGTTTCTTATGTAAATGAGTCTGGAGCAGTAGTAAAAGATGAGAGCAATTCTACCTTTATCATTAAACCCATTCCGGTCCCAGGTTTAAAGGTAACTTATCCAAACGGCACAGAAAATTTAATTCGTAACAAAAGTTATGATGTCAAATATATTCTTAAGGATGTTACCCCTGTCTCTGATGATTTGATTTATTTTTACCTTTTGGATAGTAATGGAAGTATTGCTTATAATGGATACCGGGCGGTTTCAAAAGGCCTTCTATCTGTTGATTTACCCCTTTCTCTTACGCCTGGGGCCTATAAAATTAAATTAAAATTTACTACTCATGACCGAATAGTGATAGAAGATGTGAGCGATAATTTCTTTTGGATATCTTCCGCTAATAAAATTTGACATTACTTCCAAATTTGTTAGTATTATCAAACGTCGAAAGTTTACCTGCCTAAAATAAAAAAGCGGGTAACATTTATTAGTCGTATAATTAATAGTTCCCTGGGCTGAGTCAGCGTTCTCGCGCACTCTGTTTAGGAAATTATAAAAAACAAAATTATGGCAGAAGTTTTTAACAGGACAAAGCCGCACGTTAACGTTGGTACTATCGGCCACGTTGATCACGGCAAAACTACCTTGACCGCTGCAATCCTAAACGTATTGCACCGCGCAGGTAAGACAGTAAAGTTACGAGGAGTTGATGATATTGACTGTGCTCCAGAAGAGAAGGCTCGCGGTATTACTATCGCTCTTTCTCACAATGAGTATGAGTCAGATAAGAGACACTACGCTCACATCGACTGTCCGGGTCACGCAGACTTTATCAAGAACATGATCACCGGTGCCGCTCAAATGGACGGTGCTATTCTTGTGGTCGCCGCTACTGATGGTGTTATGCCTCAGACCAGAGAACACATTCTTCTTGCAAAGCAGGTGGGTGTGCCAAAGGTCATCGTTTACTTAAACAAGTGTGATATGGTTCCTGATAAGGAATTGATTGACCTTGTGGAAGAAGAAGTACGTGAGCTTTTGACTAAGCAGGGTTATGATGGCGCTGACGCCCCGGTTATCCGTGGTTCCGCTTTAAAGGCCTTGGAAGCTACCGGTGTTGATGATGAGTGGTCAAAGTCTGTTTTGGCCCTTGTTGATGCTCTTGATAACTATATTCCAGAGCCAGTTCGAGATGTTGCTAAGCCATTCCTTATGCCAATTGAAGATATTTTCTCAATTGAAGGAAGAGGTACCGTGGTAACCGGTAGAATTGAAAGAGGAGTTTTGAAACTGGATGACGAAGTAGAAATTGTTGGTATTAAACCTACCACCAAGACTACCGTTACCGGTATTGAAATGTTTAACAAACAGCTTAAAGAGGGTATGGCTGGAGATAACGCTGGAATCTTACTTCGATCTACCAAGAAAGAAGATGTTCACCGAGGACAAGTCCTTTGTAAACCAGGTTCTGTTACTCCTCATACTGAATTTGAGGCTGAAGTTTACATTTTGAAGAAAGAGGAAGGTGGTAGACATACCCCATTCTTTACTGGTTACAAGCCACAGTTCTATATGAGAACTACGGACGTGACCGGAGATGTGACCTTGAACGAGAAAGTAGAAATGGTTATGCCAGGAGATACCGCTACTTTTAAAGTTAAATTGGTGGCCCCAGTTGCTCTTGAGGAAAAGCAGAGATTTGCTATTCGTGAAGGAGGCAAGACTGTTGGTGCCGGTGCTGTTACTAAAATTATTGCGTAATTAAAAAGGAGTACCGAGCCTCGGTACGCAAAATAAGTTACAAAGGCCTAGCCTTTGGTAATCCAAAAGCTCGGACTTTGTATCAAATTTCAAAAGAGGTACGTCCCTCGTTTGAAAACAAAAATACTAAAATGGAAGAAAAAATAATTAAAAAGACTGCCAAGAAAACGGCTAAAGTGGCTCCCAAGGAAGTAGTGTCAAAACTACGAATCCGCGTGCGAGCTTATGATAGCAAGATTCTTGATGCATCAGTGAAACAAATCATTGATACTGCCTTGCGGTTTGACGTCAAAGTTCTAGGCCCTATTCCTTTACCTACCGAGATAAAGAAATATACGGTCAACCGAGCTTCTTTCGTCTATAAAAACGCGCGAGAACAGTTTGAGATGAGAGTGCACAAGAGGTTGATTGATATTATCAGTCCTTCCGCCAAGGTGGTAGAAGCCCTGACGAATCTTTCTTTACCTTCCGGGGTAAATATTGATGTGAAGATGATCTAACACAACTGCCCCTAACCCCTCCTTAACTAAGGAGGGGAAGAGAGCAGACAAAAAACCACCATTCGTTTAAACAACTCAGGGTGGTTTTTTGTTGGGCGATGATATATAATTGAGAAATATTAGTAATTAAAAAATAATATGTCACTTATTACGAGTCTCGTTACATTTTTAATCACCATACTTGTTATTTGCTCTGGATTTTTTATTATTTTGCTAATAATCTTAGCTATAATTGGTCTGGTCAATAATGATTTTTCCTTATTTAAGAGATTTTTAAAGTATTTTGAGTATTTGATTATGAGCATTGTAATTATTGTCGTGCTTTGGGGTCTTCTGGCCGTGTCGAATGGTGTTTAACCGGTATAAGAAGCTCAACCCAGGTTCTTTTTTGGCGGGTGGGGGTGGAAGAGGGGAACGCGCCAGGGGTGGCGTGATGGGGTGAGGGAGAACCCAATACACCATGGCGTATTCAAACTTTATAAAGTTGACTATGGTCAACTTCAGATTTTACCACAACCGCCCCGCCTGTCAGAACAGGCACCCCTCCTCGACTGAGGAGAGGGAAGCCACAAAACGTGACGAATCGAGATCGGCTTCTTCCTCCTTAGTCAAGGAGGAATGTCATTCTGATGACAAGGCGGTTGTTTTTAGGTGGTTTTTGGATGTAAAAGGGTATATAATATAAACATATCAGCTTATTAATTAACTTTATAATATGAATTATTATACTTCGGTTTTGAAAAAGTATGCGGTCTTTAGTGGGAGAGCAAGCAGAAAAGAATTTTGGATGTTCATTCTTTTTAATTTGATTTTTGGTATTGTTGCGATGATTTTAGACAATGTTCTAGGAATTGCAATGAAAGGAGCTAATTATGGTCCTATATATTTACTTTATATCTTAGCTATTATTTTGCCTTGTTTGGCAGTAGAGGTAAGAAGACTTCATGATACTGGTAGAAGTGGCAGCTGGTGGTTTATTGTCTTAATTCCTTTTGTTGGTCCTATTTGTTTTTTGGTCCTAATGTGTTTAGACAGTAATTTGGGAGAAAATAAATACGGTAAAAATCCAAAGGAAATAGTAGTTACTGAGCAAGTCTCTCAGTAATATATTTAATCAAAAAAGAGCCAATAAGTCTGGCTCTTTTTTGATATATGAAAAGGGGAGAGAGACCTTGCATTTTATTTCATAATCTGTTAGTCTTGTGGAACGTGTTAAAACGTCTGACTGTCCTATAAAAGAGGCAGGGAGTAAGGGGGATAGGAGTAAGAATTGATTTACTCATATCGCCGTTGAGTTTTTGTTAGTATAATTTTTAAATAAAATGAAATTCATCCTAGGAGTAAAAAAGAATATGACTCAAGTTTTTGATGACAAGGGTAATGTTGTGCCTGTAACAGTGCTTGAGGCTACACCTATGACTATCACTCAGATTAAAACTGTGGTCACTGATGGCTATGATGCTGTGCAGGTTGGTTATGGTGAGAGAAAAGAAAAGAATATCAGTAAAGCCGTAAAAGGGCATGTAAAGGGTCTTGGTAATTTTAAATATATTAAGGAGTTTAGAGCTTATGATGAGAAAGATGTAAAAGCGATTGCTGGAATGAAAGTTGGTGACAAGATTGATCTTTCTTCTTTTAAGGAAGGTGATGCTATTACTGTTTCCTCTATATCTAAGGGTAAGGGTTTTCAAGGAGTAATAAAAAGACATGGTTTCAAGGGACAGCCTCGTTCCCACGGTCAAAAACACTCAGAAAGAGCCCCTGGTTCTATTTCTGGAGGTACTAGAGAAGGAGGACGCGTACCTAAAAAGATGCGCATGGCCGGCCGAATGGGTTCTGACCAAATCACCATTACGGGCTTGAAAATCGTGCAAATTGACGCCGCTACTAATGAAGTCTTGGTTTTGGGTGCTCTTGCTGGTAGAAGAGGAACCCTTGTTGAAATTGTCGGCTAATTTTTAATATTATGAAAAACGAAACTACAAAAATAAATTTAAAGGCTTCCAAGATTGCGGACAAAGTGGTCAAGAAAACCAAAACCGGTGAAGCTGTTACTAAGGCCAGAAAAGAAAAGAAAGATGCCCGTGACACTGAGGTAAAAACTTTGGGTGCACTAGAGGCTCCTATTTATAATCAGGACGGTAAATCTGTTGATACTTTTAAATTACCAGAAAATATTTTTGCTTTACCATGGAGAGCAGACTTGGTTCACCAAGTTGTGGTTTCTCTGATGTCTAACAAGAGGACAAATTTGGCTCATACCAAAGACCGTTCAGAAGTAAGCGGAGGGGGTAAAAAACCTTGGCAGCAAAAGGGTTTGGGACGCGCTCGTCATGGTTCTACTCGTTCTCCAATCTGGGTACACGGAGGTGTGGCTCATGGTCCAAGAAATGATAAGAATTTTGACAGAAAAGTAAACAAGAAAATGAAAGCCAAAGCTCTTTTCACTATTATTTCCAAGAAAATTCGTGATAATGAAGTCTTCTTCCTGGATAATTTAACTGTTTCCGCTCCAAAGGCCAAGGAAGGTTTGGCTATTTTAAAGAATATGAGCAAGATCAAGGGCGGTGAGCAGATTCTTTCTAAGAAAAACAATTCTGTTTACTTGACCGTGATGAAGAAGGATGTAAATTTGGATAGAAGCTTTAGAAACTTTGGTAATTTAAAAATAGACGAGTGGAGAAATATAAATCCGCTGGATGTTTTGAATTATAAATATTTGATTATTGATAATCCCGTTGCCGCCGCAAGGTTTTTGGAGGCTAAGATGAAATAATTTAATTAATAATAATATCATGAACGAATTAATCATTAAAAAACCAAGAATTACAGAAAAGTCCGGCATCCAAGCTGAAGCTTCCGCCGTTTATACTTTTGAAGTTACAGATTGTGCTAACAAAAAGAGCATTGCCAAGGCCATCAAGGAAATTTATAAAGTAACCCCAGTCAAAGTTAATATTACCAATTTACCAATGAAGAAAGTCTTTTCCCGCGGTAAAGCTGGTCAGAAATCTGGCGTAAAAAAGGCAGTCGTTTATTTAAAGAAAGGGGACAAGATAGAATTTGTATAAAATATTATGAAGCACTATAAACCAACAAGTCCAAGCCGTAGACAAATGACCGGAATTGAATACCGCAAGGTTATTACCGCGTCTGAGCCATTGAAATCTTTGACCTTCGGCCGCAAGAGAAATGTGGGTAGAAACAATTATGGCCGTTTGACTACTCGTCATAAAGGCGGTGGACACAAGAGACTTTTCCGTGAAGTAGATTTTACCTATGACAAGATAGATATTCCAGCCAAGATCGTTTCCATTGAATATGATCCAAACAGAACCGCTTTCATTGGTTTAGCTCAATATGCTGATGGTGAAAAGAGATATGTGCTTATTCCAAACACCATCAAGGTTGGTGATACTTTTCTTATTTCTGAAAATGCGGAAATTAAAGTTGGTAACCGCGTTCCTTTAATTAAGGTACCGGTGGGAACATTTGTTTATAATGTTGAATTAAAACCAAAGAACGGCGCAAAATTAGGCCGAGCGGGCGGAAACTTTGTTCAGGTTATTGCTAACGACTCTGGTTTCACTCACTTAAAATTACCCTCAACTGAAGTCAGAAAGGTTCAGGATTCCTGTTTTGCTTGTATTGGTGAAGTTTCCAATAATGAAAATAAACTGGTAAATATTGGTAAGGCTGGTAGAAATCGCTGGTTAGGAATTCGCCCTACTGTTCGTGGTACCGCTCAGAACCCCTGTGACCACCCATACGGTGGAGGAGAGCAGAGACAGGGTAGAGGTTTGCGTTTTGCCAAGACTCGTTGGGGTAAGCATGTTGGTAAAGGTCAGAAGTCACGCACACCAAAGAAATATTCCAATAACCTTATTGTTTCTCGCCGAAAAGTGGGAAAGAATAAAGCCGAGAAGTAATTGACTTTTAAGGGAATTTTGCTAGTATAACGCTTCAAATCAATAATAAAAAATAAATGGCACGATCAATTAAAAAAGGCCCATACGTTGATGAAAAACTTCTAAAAAAAATAGAAGGCAAGAAGCCGATCGAAACCGGGGTTATTAAAACTTGGGCTAGACGTTCCCAGATTGCTCCTGAGATGGTTGGTTTCAATTTTGGCGTTCATAACGGCCGTGAGCATATTGAGGTGCTGGTCACTGAAGATATGGTAGGCCACAGACTGGGTGAATTCTCTCATACCAAGAAATTCCATAGGCACGGAGGAAAGATGCAGAAGGAATTGGATACCAAGCAGAAAGAAGCAGAAATTAATGCCGCTCAGTCAGCCAAAGCTTCTATTGAATCCAAGGACGGAGCACCAAAGAAATAAAATATTATGGAAATTACTGCCAAATTAAATGATTACAGACAATCACCTCGAAAAGTCCGCCTTGTCGGTGGTCTTATTCGTGGTAAGAAAGCCCTAGTCGCTATCGATCTTTTGACCGTAACAATAAAAAGAGCATCTGATCCGATGATCGGTTTACTTAAATCTGCCATTGCTAATGCCAAGAATAACTTTTCTTTAAACGTTGAGGATTTATTTGTTAAAGCCCTGACCGTAGATAATGGTGCAATTTTATACCGCAGAATGCCAAAGGCCAGAGGTATGGCTACCCCTATCAGAAAGAGAGTAAGTAACGTTACTTTGATTTTAGGTGTCAAAGAAGCCGAGGTTAAAAAGTTAAAAGCCCCAGCCAAAAAAGCTAAGGTGGTTAAAAAATAATAATATGTCACATTCCGTTCATCCATATTCACATAGACTAGGTATTATCAGAGATTGGAAATCTCGCTGGTTTTCTTCTGATAAAGATTTTCGAAATGCTTTGAAAGCAGACATAATGCTAAGAGAGTTTTTAGAGAAAAAGATGCGTGGTCTTTATGTGGCTTCTATTGAGATGGAAAGAAATCAGAAGTCTTTTAGAATTATAATTAAAACTTCTCGCCCCGGCGTCATTATTGGCCGAACCGGAGAAGGCTCAGTCAAATTACGAAAGGATATTGTTAAATTCATGACCAAGAATAAATTGGCCATTCCTTTGGATTTCAAATTAGACATTGAAGAAGTAAAATCACCAGAATCAAACGCCGCTATTGTGGCCTATATGATTGCTGAAGGTTTGGAGAAAAGAATGCCTTTCAGACGCGTGATGAAGCAGACCATTGAAAAAGTTATGGCTAACCGTGATGTTTTGGGAGTTAGAATTTATCTAGGAGGTAGATTAGGTGGCGCGGAAATGGCCCGAACTGAGGATTTGAAGAAGGGAAGAATCCCACTTCAGACTTTGCGTGCGGATATTGATTATGCTCAAGAGAAAGCCCATATGACTTACGGTGATATTGGTATCAAGGTTTGGATATACAAGGGTGATATTTTTGCCAAGAAAGAAGCTTCTGTTAAGCCAATCGTTAAATAATTTAAATATAAAAACATGTTAGTCCCTAAAAAAGTAAAATTCAGAAAGTGGCAAACCGGCCGAGAAAACCAAGGAAAAATTGGCAATGAAACTAGGGGTACCCGAGTATCTTTTGGTTCTTTTGGTTTAAAAGCCACCGAAGCCGGCAGATTACGATCCACTGAAATAGAGGCCGCCAGAAAAACTGTGGCTCACTCTTTGGGTAAAACCGGTAAGCTTTGGACTCGTATTTTCCCAGACAGGCCATATACTCAGAAGCCAGCGGAAGTGAAAATGGGTAAGGGTAAAGGAGATCCTCAAGGTTATCAGGCTGTTATCAGACCAGGCCGAGTGTTGTTTGAGGTTGATGGTATCCCGGAAGCAGAGGCGCGCGAAGCTTTGAGAAAAGGCGGAACCAAAATTCGAGTGGAGACCAAAGTTGTCAGCCGTGAGATTGTCTAAATTTAAATAAATGAAAGAATTAATCAAGAAAACAGAAAAAGAATTGAAAGCTTTGCTTATCGAAAAGAAAGAAGCTCTTCGCGCTTTCAGATTTGCTATGTCTGGTAGCAAGACCAAGAATTTAAAAGAGGGGAGCAAGATAAAAAAGGAGATCGCTCAAATAATGACCGTTTTAAATAAATAATATGGAAAAGAAAACCGAACAAAAGAATAAGGTAAATGAGGGTAAGATACTTTCCGGTAAAATTGTATCAGCTAAAATGAAAGATACGGTGGTTGTTTTGGTTGAGAGATTTACCAAGCATCCTAAATACGGTAAGTTTTTAAAAAGACAAAAGAAATTTAAGGCTCATGATGCCGGCAATAAACATAAAGAGGGCGAAGTGGTAGAAATAATAGAGACCAAGCCAATTTCTAAGGATAAGAGATTTATGGTAGTAGAGAAATAAAATAAATTTATGATACAAGATAAAACATTAGTAACCATTGCTGACAACACCGGAGCCAAAATAGGCAGAATTTTTAAGGTGCTGGGTTCTTCCAAGAAGTTTATTGCTCAACTTGGTGATGTGGTGGTCCTTTCCATTCAAAAGGCTGAGCCTAGAAAGTCTGTTAAGAAGAAAGACGTGGTCTACGGCGTGGTGGTTAGACAGTGCGCTCCTTTTAGAAGAAAGGATGGTTCCTATATTCGTTTCGATGAGAATGCTGTGGTGACAATTGATAAAGCTAAGGGTGAGCCTCTAGCAGGACGTGTCTTCGGTCCGATTCCAAGAGAGATTGCGGAAAAAGGTTTCCAAGGTATTGCTTCCAAAGCACCAGAAATAGTATAAAATGCAAGGTGTAAATATAAAAAATCAAAATTACAATTAAAAATCCAAAATTTTAAATTTTACACTGTCATTTTACACTTTGAGATTTAAATTTTAATATAATATTATGAAAATAAAGAAAAACGATAACATTGTGGTTATAGCAGGAAAAGACAAAGGAAAAATCGCCAAGGTGGTAAGGGCTTTTCCTAAGGATGATTTAGTCATTGTTGAGGGTGTTAATATGAAGAAAAAGCACGAGCGAGCCCGCAAAGCAAATTCCAAAGGACAGATAGTTGAAAAGGCCATGCCAATTCACGTTTCCAATGTCATGCTTTTGGAAGGTAAGAAGGGGGTGCGTGTGGGCAAGAAAATGATTGATAAAAAGAGTGTTCGCATTAGCAAAAAAACTGGCAAAGAGATATAGGAAATGTAAATTGTAAATCTCAAAATTAAAAATTTTACATTTTGAGATTTAAATTTTAAAATAAAATTATGAAAATACTTAATACCAAAGAAAAACAGAGCATGACTTTTGATCATCTGAAGGATGTGATGAAATATGCAAATAAGATGCAGGCGCCAAAGTTTACCAAAGTGGTTGTAAACGTTGGTATTGGCTCCCTAAAAGATAAGAAGAAAATTGAGGTTATTTTAGACAGATTGACCAAGATTTCTGGCCAGAAACCTTCTCTTCGTGGTTCCAAAAAAAGCATCGCTGCCTTTAAAGTCCGCCAGGGGGATCCAGTTGGTTTGACCGTTACTCTTCGTGGCGCTCGGATGTTTGCTTTTATCGATAAGCTTATCTTTGTGGCTTTTCCTCGAACCAAGGACTTCCGAGGTTTGTCTAAAAAGGGTATTGATGAGATGGGTAATTACTCCATTGGTATCAAGGAGAATACTATCTTCCCAGAGACCTCAGACGAAGATCTAAAAGATGTTTTTGGAATGACAATTACTATTGGTACTACAGCTTCAAATAAAAAAGAGGCTCTTGCCTTCCTTTCATATATTGGTTTCCCTTTCAAAAAAGAAGAGGATAAGGAGGAGAAGAAAAAGAAATAATTTTAAAACAAAAAACCGCCTAGTGGCGGTTTTTTGTTTATGATATAATCATTACATGTTTAATATATTTAAAAAACAAATTTTAGAAAAAGTGCCAGGGGAGAAGAATGAGCCAAAAGTTTTTATATTTTTAGGGCGGTCTGGTTGTGGTAAGGGAACTCAGGCTGACTTACTGATGACTCATTTATGTAAAATAGGAGACAAGACTTGCAAAACCTTACATGTAGAAAGCGGGGCGGCCTTGCGTGAATATGTAAAAGGGGATTCATATACACAAAAAAAGACTAAGTTTGTTATGGAAAACGGTTTCTTAGTTCCAGAATCAGTGGTGGTATATCTGTGGATGGATTATCTGGCTAATAATTTTACCGGCACAGAAAACATCGTCTTTGACGGCTGCCCTCGGAAATTAAGAGAGGCGCAATTGCTAAATGATGCTCTGACTTTTTATGAAGTTAAAAACCCTACCGTTATCTGCGTGAATGTTAGTAGGGAGTGGTCAGAGAAAAGATTATTGGGCCGAGCGAGGAAGGACGATAGTCCAGAATCAATAAATAAAAGGCTGGAATGGTTTGAAACAGAGGTTATGCCAACGGTAAATTATTATAAAAATAATCCCTACTATAAATTTATTGATATTAACGGTGAGCAACCTATTGAAGATGTGCAGAATGAAATCCTTGCCAAATTGGGATTAAATCTGTAGTATTTAGTAATGGGTATAACCATTAAGACTAAAGAAGAGATAGATATATTGCGAGAAGGGGGCAAGAGATTAGCCTTTATTTTGACGGAGGTAGGTAAGGCGGCTGTACCCGGAGTTTCAACCGCGGATTTAGATGAATTGGCTAGGAAGCTTATAGAAGAGGGTGGGGATAAAAGCGCTTTCCTAAATTATAAACCGGCTGGTATGAAAAGAGCTTATCCGGCTTCTCTTTGTGTCTCTATAAATGACGCAATTGTGCACGGCATTCCAAATAAAAGTCCTCAAATTTTAAAAGAGGGAGATATTGTTTCTCTAGATATGGGTTTGATTCACAAGGGGCTTTTTACTGATTCAGCTATTACGGTGGCGGTGGGGGAGGTGGATACGGTGGGAAAAAATTTAATTGAAGATACAAAGCGTGCTCTTTATGATGGGATAAATGCCGTCAAAGAAGGTGCACATATTCGGGATATAAGTTATGCCATAGAAAGATATGTTCGCCCTAAAAGGTTGGGAATTGTTGAGGAGCTTTGTGGGCATGGTGTGGGTTATAAAGTGCATGAAGATCCGTATATTCCGAATTACTGTCTGGAGGCTAAGGGGGAAAAATTGAAAGCGGGGATGGTCCTCGCCATAGAGCCAATGTTAAATGAGGGAAGCAAACACATTACTTTGGATGCCGATGGTTGGACTTACCGCACCGCGGATGGAAAGAGAAGCGCCCATTTTGAACATACTATCGTGGTTACCAAGGACGGCGCGGAGATTTTGACTTAACTCTAAAAGGTCCTGTCTGGCAGCGATTTTTTTTGGAAATCTATTATAGGATTGACAAAAAAGTTGTTTGGGTGTATAATTGGGGTTGATTTAAACAACAAAGGAGAGTGTTATGCAAAAGGTCTTTCGAGGTATTATGGAGCCGATATCGGATCTGCCGACGGCGTTAACTGAAATTGCCAATCTAAGGGCAAATGCCGATGCTGTGTCCGACTTGTTCTGTCAAACGAGGACGGACCTCGCCCTCGCGCGTCAAAGAGTTAATGATCTCAATGAGATCATCGCGGAGCAGGAGCGTCAGCATGTGACTGTGCAGAAAACAATCGAGGATCTTACGGCTCAGCTCAAGACCAAGGATGCCCAAATATCGACGCTTAGGCTGGAAGCAGATAAGTCTCGAGAGCTGTTTGAGGGCGTGTATGATCACCGTCAATCATTATTGATAGAGTGTTCCCACTTGTTGCTTACACAGCAAGAAGTGTGTGGTGAGCTCGCAGACGTCATACGTGAAGGTGATGGCCTTCAGGACCGGCTTGATGCCACCGTTGGCGCCAAGTGGCGGGAGTTTTGGAGGACGGTCTCCTCCTTTGATAAGCGCATCGGTCCGGGCTTGCGGGTGAAATAGTGTGTCTTTTACTTTTGGATATCGCGCAGTTCCTATGGGGGAACTGCGCGGTTTTGTGTCTAAAATTATTAACTGTGATATAATATTTGGTAATTATGGATCAAATGGGAATGGAAAAAATAGAGCAAAGGTTTAGTTCACCACAAGAGGAACTAGATTATTTACGTGGTGAGGTAGCTAAGCATGAAAAAACCCTTTTAGATAAAGGAGAGGTAGTGCCAAGGGAGGAAATAATTACCGATAAGATAATTGATTATAAAAATACTAAACCAGAGGAGATTCTGCATCCAGATTATCAAATAAAAGAAAAAGAAATAGAAAGTATTGTGCTGGATTTATCGCCAGAAGAGCATGATTCCAAGATGGAGGAGTTGGTTAGTATTCTACAGACAAAAGGGTTGATGAATGCCTTGTCCGTCGTTGAAGAGTTAAAGGACGCACATTTAGATGATGATTTCCACCGTTTTTTGGTCCAATATATCAAGGCCGGTATTCCAGTGGAAGGGGTAAATGAGAGAAGCCCATTCTTTAGGTCTCTTAAAATGACTTTATTTGAGGTTGCTCTTCCTCAAGGGGTGGAGGAGGAAGGGGGTAAGCAGAAAAACTTAAAAGAGCTCATATCTAAAATGGAACAGTTTTATGCTGGTATGATTTCAGTTTCAGCTGAAAAAGAGGGACAGGATTATTTTTCCATTGAGCTAGCCAATGCCAATAAGAGTGAAGAGTTTGTTTTTTATATTTCGGTTCCCGATAATAAAAAAAATCTATTCGAGAAACAGATTCTGTCTATTTTTCCTGAGGCTAGAATTCTAGAAAAAAAAGATGACTATAACATTTTTAATGAACAAGGCACTTCCGTTGGGGGGTATATTACACAAGGGAAAAATCATATATATCCGCTCAAAACCTATGATCAGTTTGATTATGATCCTTTAAATGTATTGCTGAATAGTTTTTCCAAGATCAATCGTGATGGTGAGGGGGCGGCTATTCAAATTATTTTTAAGCCGGTAGGTGAGAAATATAGCAGTTTTTATAAAAAGGCTTTGAAAGATTTCTCCAAGGGTATGAAACTTAAAGAGGCCATTGATATGAATCGTTTATCTTTTTTTGGTGAAACTAGAAAAATCTTTAAGGATATTACCACTAGCTTTGTCGAGGGTAAGAAAGAAAAAGAAAAAGAAAAGGGGTTGGCGGATCAGAAATCCTTGGAGTTTGATAAAAAAATTATTGAAAATCTTAATGGTAAGATAAGCACTCCCACCGTTGAAACGAATATCAGGATTATTGCTTCATCTAAAACCGAATCAGAAGCATTATCAATTCTCTCTGATTTAGAAAGTGCTTTTAACCAATTTGAAAACACCGGTAGTAATAAGTTAATTTTTAAAAAGTTGGTAGGTAAGGACTTAAGGCAGTTATTCAGAGAGTTTTCGTTCCGGGTATTTAAGGATGATCAAAATATGCCTTTAAATCTTAGGGAAATTACCACCATGATGCACTTGCCGGAAAATGAAATACGGGGAACTTCACAATTAAAACAAAGCAAGGCTGGGACGGCTCAGGCCCCATTGGATTTGCAGAAAAATGGTATTTCTCTTGGCCAGAATATTCATCGAAATATTGAGACGGATATATTTATGTCACAGGAGGACCGTTTACGTCATTTTTATATTATTGGTCAAACTGGTACCGGTAAAACTACTTTACTGAAAAGAATGATTAGGCAGGATATTATGAATGGGGAAGGTGTTTGTATGATTGATCCTCACGGCTCGGATATTCAAGACGTATTATCCTATGTGCCTAAAGAAAGATTGGAAGATTTAGTTTATTTTGATCCGTCACATACCGCTCGGCCAATGGGCCTCAATATGCTGGAATATGATATGCGTTTCCCCGAGCAGAAGACTTTTGTAGTGAACGAAATGCTGTCTATTTTTAACAAACTTTTTGATATGAAGGTGGCTGGTGGCCCAATGTTTGAACAGTATTTTAGAAACTCGGTGATGCTGGTATTGGAAGATCCGGAAAGCGGTAATACGCTCTTGGATGTTTCCCGCGTCTTGTCCAATAAGCAGTTTAGGGATATGAAGATTTCTAAATGTAAAAATCCTTTAGTTGTTCAATTTTGGAAAGAGATAGCAGAAAAAGCCGGTGGAGAAGCCTCTCTCGCTAACATTGTGCCGTATATCGTCTCTAAATTTGACGTCTTTTTGCAAAACGATATCATGCGTCCAATTATTGCACAGGAAAAATCCGCCTTTAATTTCCGGGAAATAATGGATAATAAAAAAATATTACTAGTGAATCTTTCCAAGGGACGTTTGGGAGATATTAATGCAAACCTGATTGGGCTTATTGTGGTGGGCAAGATTTTAATGGCCGCTTTATCCAGAGTGGATTCCTTTGGTAAAAATTTACCGGCCTTTTATTTATATATTGATGAGTTCCAGAACGTGACTACGGATTCTATCTCCACCATTCTTTCGGAGGCTAGAAAATATAATTTATCATTGACGGTAGCTCATCAATTTATTGCGCAGTTAGATGAAAAAATTCGTGATTCCGTGTTTGGAAACGTGGGTTCTATTGCGGCTTTCCGAGTAAGTTCGGAAGATGCAGAATATCTTGAAAAGCAGTTTGCTCCGGTCTTTTCAGCTAGGGATTTGATGAATATTGATAATTTAAATTGCTATGTTAAGATGTTGTCACTCGGCCGTCCGGAAAAACCATTTAATCTTTTTGTTCCATTTCCACCCAAAGGAGACAGTTCGTTTATTGATAAGGTTAAGGAGCTTTCTTACTTAAAATACGGTAAGGATCGAGAAATTGTTGAGGCAGAAATCATGAAAAAGTATGAGAAGAAAGAAGCCCCGCCGCCACCACCAATCTCACCGTTTAAAATTTAATAGTTTAACTGCCCATACAGGGTAAAATCATATGACAGAAATAAAAATCGATCATTTTAAAAAAGAGCAGACATTTGTCATTATAAAACCGGATGGTGTCCAGAGATCCTTGATTGGGGAGGTGATTAAGAGATTTGAAAGAATTGGTCTAAAGCTGGTTGGTTTAAAGATGATGGTGGTGGACGATGTTATGGCTAGAAAACATTATACACTTGACCCAGATTGGATAAGGAAGACCGGAGCTAAGGCCATCAAAGGCACCTTTACGGATAGGGGCCTGCCTTCTCCGTATAAGGATGACATGGAAGCTGGGGAACAAGTTCTGTTGTGGCTAACAAAGTATATTACTAGTGGACCAGTGGTGATGATGGCTTGGGAGGGAGCACATGCTGTGGGTATTGTCAGGAAGCTAGTGGGTGGTACGGAACCTTTAACTTGTGATGTGGGAACAATAAGGGGTGATTTCGTTTTGGATTCTTATCGGATGGCGGATATGGACAAGCGAGCGGTGAGGAATACCATTCACGCCTCTGGTTCTATAGAAGAAGCCAAGCAAGAGCTGAATCTTTGGTTTAAACCTGAAGAGATGTTAAATTATAGGCTAATTCAGGACGCTATTTTATATGACGTCAATTTAGATGGGATTCTTGAATAAAAACAATAATGTGGTCTAGCTATTTTTAATCTTGTTTTTATTATACAAGGAGTATAATGAGTGTAGGAGTTATTTGAGGTATTTTCTAGCTTAAATAATTTTTAAGGGAGTCTTACATCGGTAGCAACCTTGGTTGTCTATCTGCGGACACCCACCTAGAATAATTTCTGGGGAATACCTATAGGTAACTCCTATAAAGAACCCATGCCACCTGGTATGGTTTTTTTATTTATAGTATAATTACCTGATGCTTAAACAGAAACCATTACCATTTTCTTTGCTGATATTGTGTCTTTTAATCATCCTGCATTCCGTCGGCTCATATTATTCTTGGTATTGGGTTTATCCTTGGTTTGATGTAGTTGTTCATATAGTCAGTGGTTTGTGGATTGGTCTACTGATATTATGGCTGGCCTCAGTTATGGGTCAAATAAATTCCTTGAAGGAATATAAAGTGAAAAGTTTTTTGATCGCCTTTGTTTCCGCCGTTCTCATTGGGGTGATTTGGGAATTATTAGAAAATTATACGCAAATTACTTTCACCAAAGCCAATGATTATAATTTAAATACGGCGCTGGATATTGTTAATGACGCCATTGGGGGGATTTTAGCTTATCTATATTTTGTGAGGAGAAGAAAATGTGTTGATAATAATACGGCGGACATTTTACATCCCTTTTATAATCAGACCGGTATAATAAAAAGCTAAAACCAAATGGCTAAATTGACTTTTTTTGGTGGCACAGGTACGGTGACGGGAGCTAATTTTTTATTAGCAACGGATAAATGTAAAATATTAGTGGATTGTGGCTTGGTGCAGGGGAGTTCTTCCGCTGAAAATTTAAATCGAACGGATTTTTCTTATAACCCGGCGGAAATAGATTATCTATTGGTGTCTCACGCCCACATTGATCATATTGGGCGTATTCCTAAATTGGTAAAAGATGGTTTCAAAGGTCAGATTTTAAGCACTCCGGAAACAAGAGAGCTGGCTGAGCTTTTACTTGAGGATACGGTAAAAATTTTAGATACGGAAGCGCGTCATGAAGGTGTTTTGCCTTTATATGACGCTACTGATTTGCCCCCCACTTTTTCTTTATGGAATACTCTTCCTTATCATACAAAAAAAGATTTGAAAGACGGCGTAAGCGTTTATTTGAAAGATGCCGGGCATATTTTGGGTTCAGCCATGATAGAAATCTCTAGGGAAGATCCTGATAAAAGCGGACAAATTAAAAAAATGGTTTTTACTGGGGATTTGGGTAACTCACCATCTATTTTACTCAGAGATACGGAGTGGATTACGGATGCCAATTATATTTTAATGGAAAGTGTTTATGGTGATAGAAATCACGAGCCAAAGGAAGAACGAACCAAGAAGTTAAAACAGGTTATAGAAGATACAATAAAGTATAAAAGAACGTTGATTATACCGGCTTTTTCCCTGGAGAGGACGCAAATGATAATTTATGAAATGAATGAACTATTTGAGAACGGGGAAATCCAAACCAGGATTCCGGTATTTTTGGATTCACCTTTGGCCATAAAAATTACCGGTATCTACGAACGGCATACGGATGATTTTAATGATAAGGCTAAAGCGGATGTAAAATCCGGGGATGATATCTTTAATTTTCCAGGGCTGAAATTTATTGTTCAGGGCGGTGAAAGTAAAATGATTGAGAGAATGCCAAACCCAAAAATAATTATGGCGGGGTCCGGAATGTCTGTGGGCGGACGTGTGATTTTACATGAAAAATATTATGTGGATAATCCAAGTGCAGAGATTTTATTTGTGGGTTACCAGGCGGTGGGCAGTCTTGGTCGCCAGCTTCAGGACGGGGCAACTAAGGTTAAGATTTACGGCGAGGAAAAACAAGTAAAAGCCAAAATAGATTCCATTCCTGGTTATTCATCTCACAAGGACTCGGACCATTTATTAGAATTTGTGGAAAAAGCCACGGAGACCGGCAAGTTAAAACAAGTGTTCTGTGTAATGGGGGAGCCAAAATCCTCAATGTTTCTGGTCCAAAAATTAAGGGATAATTTAGGCGTTAACGCTGTTTATCCGGAGTTTAAACAAGAGGTGGAGATAGAATTGTAATTATGTTATTATATGTCGAGTCGGATTTAATAATTAATTAATAAAAAATATGGAAGGAGTAGAAGAGATCCCGTTGAAGAGTTTAAGCCTCATGGAACTTATTTTAGAAAAGGATCGCCTAGAGGTGGCTATGGAAGGCAAGACAGGTGATGAATTTGCACAATTGGATAGTCGATGGATACTTGTAACCGAAGAAATACAGAGCAGGCCAGAAGCAGATTAATAAACAAAAAACCTCTGATTAGTTTCAGAGGTTTTTTTATGCAGTCAAATTTAGAAATAGGGGATTATTTCACCTGAGCCACGACTCTTTTGAAAGTATCTGGGTTATTCTCCGCTAGGTCAGCGAGAATTTTACGGTCAACAGCAATATTTTTCTTATGGAGGGCGTCAATGAATTTACTATAGGAAAGGCCTTCAGGGCGGACCAAGGCGTTAATCTTTACATTCCATAATCGGCGATTTACCCCTTTTTTATCTCGGCGGTGGGCAAAAGCATAGGCGCCGGCATGGGCCACGGCTTCAATAGCTGCCGCTTCTTTAGTTGATCTACCAAATCTGTACCCCTTAACTTGTTTTAAGAGATTTCGTCTGGTTTTGGTCTTTAATACTCCTCTTTTTACTCTGGTCATTTGATTGTATTTAAGAAAAAGGAAATGTTTGATTTTAAAATGTCTGGTTGAGCCTTACTGTTGGCGACCCGAGGACTTTTAAAATTAAATATTTACTTTTTCTAGATTAATAAATTTATAATATTTTAGGCTCCGTTTAGGAATCTAGCTTTGGCTTTGTTTTTAAAATTTACGTTCAAAGTTCTATTTCTAGACATTCTGGTTCGGCTGCTCTCTTTGGCGTTGAAATGGTTTTGACCGGCTTTTCTACCGATAATTTTACCAGTTCTGGTTACGCGTAATCTTTTACTAAATGATTTGTTTGTTTTCATAATATTGTTATTAAATTTATATTTACTGCGCTCTCTCAATCACCATTGTTAATCCTTTCAACCCTTTTTTAGGAAACTCGGCGACTTTATATTTCTCCGTAATTAATTTTAAAATTCTATCTAATCTTTCATTTAAAAACTTGAAGTCCATGTATTTGGCTCGGCCCGTAATGAATAAATCTAATTTTATTCGGTGGCCTTCCTTGAGCCATTCGGAAGCTTTTTTAGCCTTTAGCTCCAAATCATGTTCATCAGTGGCAATTTTCACCTGTAAGCTCTTGGTTTCAATGGTTTTAACCTTAGCTTTGGCCACCTTCTGTTTCTTCTTCTCGTCATATTGGTACTTGCCAAAATCTGTAATCTTGCAAATTGGCGGTACGACGTTTGGTGATATTTCTACCAAATCTAAAGCCATTTCCTGAGCCTTTATGAGCGCGTCCCGTAAAGGAATAACTCCGAAATTCTCTCCGGCCGGACCGATCACTCGGAGCTCCGGGGCCTTTATTTGATGATTTATTCTGGTTTTAATATTACTCAACTTATTTATGACAGTTAGTTACAGGTAGTATTTATAGCATAATCTGCCTTTTAGGGCAAGCCTAAAAACGGATAATCCTTAGGCATTAAAAAGCCGCGGAAAATACTCTCCGCGGCAGTTTAGATTGAGCACAATACGGTGTGCGTTACCGGCCGTCACAGATGAAACAGCTCTGTGGCTCTGGAGCCGTTTGTTTTGGTGGCCGGGGTTTCTTTCTCCCCCAACCGCAAGTTATCCGTTTCGTGCGCAAATAAAAGAAATATTTGACCAGTCCTAAGACCACTATAGAAAGTATGATATTTCTAACCATCTTTTTTCTCCAAAGGTTGATGAATGAACAGTGGGTTATACCTTAGCATGGTTTGACTTTTTTAGCAAGATAGTATATAATGATGGGGTAAATTAAATATGCCAATATAGGGCATATTTTGTTTATGGCCGCTGTAAGGCGGGTTAAAGTCGATTTTATAACGGTTAACCAAACAAAAATATGCTTATATTTATCCTTGGAGTGATAGAAATGTTTGTGATTGCTTATTGGACCAAAACCGTGGTGGAATCTCGTATTTATATGAGTGGTGTTATTACTATTGTAAATATTCTGATTTGGTTTTATGTGTTAAGGACTTTTGTGGATAACTTAGATAATTGGTATCTGGTGATGTTTTACGCGCTTGGGTGCGCTGTGGGGACTATGCTATCCAGTTATGTTTCTAATAAAGAAAAAGCGAGAAAAAAGAGAAAAGCTAATATTAAAAATAAAGTTAAAATTATTAAAACTCGAAAGCTCAAGGTTCAGTCGGCCTAAGTAAAATTTTGGCAAAAAAAGAACCAGGCGTGAAAGGAGCACGCCTGGTGGACTCTAGATGGCCGAACCTCGGTCGGCTAGTCCTTTTTTTGGGTGAATTGTTAGAGTTTTAAGTTACGGTTTGGCAGAGGTTTTTGACCAGTGGAAAGTTGATACAAAGCCAACTAATCCAACCGACCAGAACAAGAATGATTGATAAATGGTAGAAACCCTGTTCCCAGAATCCCATTTTTTCTTTCTTTTTGCTTTTATTTGCATAATAACTTCGATACGTTTCTCTCTCTGTTTTAACCTGTATTATCAGAGAAATAAATAAAGAAGTTATACTAGCACCAAGAAGACCCTTCATATACATATCGTGAAAGTAGATGGGGATCACCCGTAGAAGATAGATTAGCCCAGCCGTTATGGCAAGTCCAACTATCCAACCAACCATGTTCTTTATCCTGTCCCAAATTAAGCCCAAGCTCATTTTCCGGCCCTACCTTCCTTATATTGTTAACCAACGTTAAAAAACTACTATTTATTGTAGGGTAGCACGAATAACTATTTTCGTCAAATTATGTGATACGCCGCATATGAATGCTGCGTCCTACAAAAATATAGTCGCTTCGCTCGTTATTTTTGTGGAAATGCCGGGAATCGAACCCGGGTGCATAAGAGTATCCTAATTGCTTCTACAAAGTATAGTTAATTTATTTCTGCCTTGCGGCAGACTTGAGTTAATAATTTTAAAATTAACAAAATGATTATTAACCTAGCCCCTTATTTAGTTACTAGTCGAGACATTCTAGTAATATAATCTAATTTTATGTCACCCACGCCTATTTATTAGATATGGACAGGATGGATGCCGCTCAGGTTTGTTTTAAGAAACGTAAGCGAAAGCAAAGGAGTTGGCCGCAAAATATGGGGACACAACAGACTTTACTCTTGAAACAATGCTATTAGCAGTTGTTTATTTATTAACATTTAAGGTGTGTATAATAATGCACCACTTTGCGCAATCAAGGACAGATCAGATGTCTAGGCCGATCATTCCCATGATGTGTACGGAAAAGTGAAAACATCTAATTTTAAAAGTCCTCGGGTTTCCTTGTTGCACAGGCCAGACATTTTAAAATTAAATATTTTCACTTTTCCTATTCATTTTTCAAGGTCCTGCGTATCTCTCTATCCGTCTCGCGCTTTTTGATCGTCTCGCGTTTATCAAAGCTCTTCTTGCCCTTGGCGATACCAATTTCCAGCTTGAGCTTACGACCCCCATTATACACCGCAATAGCCACTATTGTCAAGCCTTTCTTGCCTTCAATATCCGCCAGGTGTTTTATCTCTTTTTTAGTGAGCAAAAGCTTTCTATTCCTGAGTGGGTCAAAATCCACCGGGGCGTTCTTGGGCTGATAGGCGGGGATATTGGCACCAATGAGAAAGGCCTCACCACCACGGATGGTAATATAGGCACTTTCTAGCTGGCCTTTCTTTTCCCTTATGCTTTTTACCTCGTAGCCAAAAAGCTCTATCCCGGCGGTAAATTTCTCCGTGATCTCAAAGTTAAAAAAGGCTTTTTTGTTTTGAATCAAACTTTCGGACATGGAGAGATAATAGCATAGATTCCACCACCTCGTCATCAGAATGACACCCCTCCTAATCTAGGAGGAGAGTCAACCGCCCCGTCCATCGGAATGTCCACCCCGCCTTAACCAAAGCGGGGAAAGGGGACTTTTAATCTTTACCTTGTAACTAAAGTCAAATTTCTATGTGAACTAGGGAGTATAACTCCGCTTTCTCCTCCTTAGTCAAGGAGGAGTACCGAGTCTGCGAGAGGGAGGTGGTTGTTTTGCCCTTGCATTTATTTTCTGGGGGGGTAAAATAGGTAGTAAGTCGGAAGTTTTAATAATTTAATCTAAAATAATATGAGCAATGAAATGCCAGGAATTGAAAAGATGAAGTTGCCTTTTGAAGAAGAACTGGATAGAATTCAGGAGATTACTGACCCCAAAGAAAGACAGAGAAATATTAATAAGGTTTTCGATACCGCAACATCTTCTAAGGATGTTAGATTTATTTCTCCAGAAGAATATATTATAGAAATTTTTCCTGACGGAAGGTCAATATTTCGTGGTTTTGAACCAGGGGTGCCTCATGATTTAACTCTAGTATCCGCTGAAGAAACAAAGAAGTTTATTGACTCTGAGATTAATAAAGCTAAAGAAATAATCAGACAGCGCGAGTCGTTAATTAATTCATATACTCAGGTTCTACCAAGATATTAATTAATGTTTTTACTCTTCTCACTAAACCTCGGGTTTTTGTTAATATAAAAATTAACTCATTTGTGTTATAATACGCCCCATGAAAACTTTCTTTAGCATTATTTTGCTCATCATTTTATTTAGCTCATGTAAGCAGGTGGCGGGTCATCACGCAGAATCTCTCTTGAAGCCGTTTAGCCAGCAGGCCCTAGAAC
>Ga0118677_10004297_pt2 | contig 25778 bp, 19 predicted proteins | sample AliMusrvi5mmetaG_FD_86154 | JGI IMG/M metagenome (GOLD analysis project Ga0118677, IMG submission 86154)
CCAACGGCACTACGTGGGTGAGCATCCACGCGCCTCCGCCGATGCCATAGCCCACCCGGTAGCGGCTCTTTGGCGGCGTCACCAGCAGCAGGATGTCGCGGATGTCTCCGCGCGCATCGATCACCAGATCGAACGCACGCTGCCGGAACTCCCGCCAGAACGCCGCGTAAGCCGCCGCCCGCGTGGGATAAAACCAGAAGGCGTCGTAAGTGATGATCTCGTCCACATACGGGTTGGTCTCCAAGGCCGGGCGGGCGGAGGAGGAGGTCAAAAAAGAAATCCGGGCTTGGGGGAATTTTGCCCGGATCGGCGCAAGCATCGGCAGCGTCATCACCACGTCTCCGAGGTATGCTTCGCGGATGATAAGAATGCTGCGAACCGATTCCGCATCCAGGGGTCCGCTTCCGGCGGCCATCCGGAAGGGGAAAGTCGCGGCAGCCCCGAGCAAATCGGCGAGGGCCGTGGCCAATAATTTCTTTCGGTTAACGATTTTGTAGCGCATGAGGGGGCCGATGGTTTACTCTCACAGCGTGAAACTCCCGGATGCGGCTCTCCGCCGCAAGAAAAAACATCCAACGCGTGTGCCGGGAACAGTTGGGTTGACGCCGCACCTTTTTGGAGCGACAAGGCACCCAGGCCTTGCCGCCCGCCCAACCTGCCCCGCCCATGCCGCTTGAGATTGAGACAGTCGAAGACGCGCCCGCCTCCGTCCCGGAACCGAAACTCCTGGCGTCGGTGATCATTCCCGCCTACAACAGCGAGCGGCACATTGCGGCATGTTTGGAGGCGCTGCTCGGGCAAGAGTATCCGCCGGTCTATTATGAGATCCTCGTCGTGGACGATGGTTCGACGGACTGCACGGAAGCGGTCGTAGCCCGCTACCAAAACGCTTCCATCCGCCTGCGTTACTTCAAACAGGCCAACCAGGGCCCCGCCGCCGCCCGGAACCTTGGCGCGCGGCATGCCGCCGGCGAAATCCTCCTCTTCACGGATTCCGACTGCGTTCCCGAGCCGGACTGGCTGGCGCAAATGCTCAAGCCCTTCGACAAGAACCCCGGCATCAGCGCGGTCAAGGGGGCCTACAAGACCCGGCAAACCAGCCCCGTGGCGCTCTTCGCCCAGCTTGAGTTTGAGGAACGCTACCACAAGCTCAGCCAGCACGCCGAAATCGACTTCGTGGACACCTACGCGGCGGCCATCAAAACCGACGTTTTTCTCGGGATCGGCGGATTCGACACCAGTTTCCCGAAGGCCAACAACGAGGACGTGGAGCTTTCCTACCGGATGGCCCGCCACGGACACCGCATCGTCTTCAATCCCCTGGCGATCGTCTATCACCATCATCCCGACACGCTTTTCAAGTATCTCAAGACGAAATTCGGGCGCGCCTATTGGCGCATGGCCGTGTACCGGTCGTTCCCGGAAAAGATGGGCTCGGACTCCTACACCCCGCAAACGCTCAAGGTGCAGATCGCCATCGCCTTCCTGACGCTGGCCGCGGTTTTTTGCGGCTACGGGCGCATGGCCGGGCTGATTGGCGGGGGGCTCTTCCTGCTGCTGAGCATCCCCTTTTTTGCAGGGGCGTTTCACTGCGTGTTCATCGAGAGGATGGAAGATGCCTTGGCGCGGTATTTCCAGGGGGGCTTTTTCAAAAAAATCCGGGCCGCGATGGCTTCCTGGGCGGTGGTGAAGGGGGCGCGCGTGGTCCTTTCGGGGTTGATGGGAGGGCTGATGAGCGTTCTGCGGGTTGTATGCCGCTCGGTGGGATGGATCTGGCGATCTCTGCCAGTGCGACTACTTCGGGGCGGCTTCTGGGGTCTGTTCCGTTTTCTGTGCGCCGCCTATCTTCAAACTGTCCGACTGGGGCTCCGAGTGCTCCGGCTTGGGCGGTTCTGCCTGGTGGAAGGGGTGCGCGCGCTTGGTCGCCTTACAGTCCGGGTGGCCCGCCTCTGCGGGATGTGCGCGCTTGGCCGCCTCATGGGCGCTGTGGCGCGCAGCCGTCCGGGCATGCTGGTGCTCACGCTCCCGCTGCTTTTCCTGCGGGCCGTGGTCATGGGGTTGGGGGTTTTGTGGGGTTTGCAGGCGCAGAATGAAAACAAGGGGCGTTTTTCCCAAGTGCTCGTCCTGATCGCCGCGGATGGGTTGGGCCTTACTCTTGCGCTTCTGGCCGGGCCTTACGCGGCGCATTACCTTTTCAGCGCGCTCGCCACCCACCCGCACGAAGTCGTCGCGGCACATCTCGCGCAGTTGCCCTTCTTCCTTCTCATCGCCTTGTCGGTGTTCGGCCTCTCCGGGCTCTACGCGGCCCGCCAGGGGTTCTCGCAAGTCCAGGAGTTCGCGGTGCTCACCAAGGCCGTTGTGGCGGTCAGCGTCATCGGGTACGCGGCGGCGTCCCTCGCCCCCCCGCCGCCTTCCCCCGTCATGGTGGGAGGCGTTGCGTTTTGCGCTCTCTCGCTGCTCTATTTCCTGCGAAGCTGGGGACGGGCTCTTTTTAAATGCCTGCCGCTGGGGATGGGGGAGGATAACCGCCTGCCTGCCCTCATCGTCGGCACGGGCGAAGTGGCGGTGCTCATTTACAAAAAACTCGTTGGCAACAACCGCGCGGACGCCCGCGTGATCGGCATGGTTTCGGAAGACCCGGCCCAGATGGGAACCGTAGTGGGCGAATGCCCCGTCATTGGTTGCTTTGATGACATCGCCCGCATCATCACGGAGCGCAGCGTCAAGGAAGTCTTTGTCGCCCTGCCCACCCTTCCCCAGGAAACCGTGCTCGAGATCATTCACCGCCACAGCGCCAAGTCGGGCGTGCGCTTCCACGTGGTGGCCACCCTCTGCGATCTCATTTCCGCCGAGGTGGACATGGCCTCCTCGGCCTCCATCCCGATCCTTCAGCTCAAAAACGAAAGCATGGCCCTGCTCCAGATGGCCGTGAAACGGGTCTTTGACATCGTCGTTTCCTCCGTTGTGGTGCTCCTGACTCTGCCGCTCTGGGTCTTCATCGTCATCGCCATCAAGCTGGATTCGGAAGGCCCGGCGATTTTCCTCCAGGACCGGGTCGGCAAGAACGGCAAGTGTTTCAAGATTTTCAAATTCCGCACGATGGTCGCGCACACGGACCAGTATGCCTACTCGCCCTCCGAAGCCGGGGACAAGCGGATCACGAACGTGGGCGCCATCCTGCGGAAAACCAGCCTCGACGAATTCCCCCAGCTCCTCAATGTCCTGCGCGGCGAAATGAGCCTCGTCGGACCGCGCCCGGAAATGCCCTTCATCGTCGAAGGCTACAGCGACTGGCAGCGCCAGCGCCTCAAGGTCAAACCCGGGATCACCGGCCTGTGGCAGATCATGGGGAGAAAAGACCTGCCGTTGCACGAGAACATCGAATACGATTTTTACTACATCAAAAACCAGTCCCTGCTGCTCGACTTGTCCATTCTGATCAAAACCGTCCCGGTCATCCTGCGGCGGGACGGCGCCTACTGAGAAGCTACGCCGAACGCAAAGGCGCCAAGGTGGATCGCTCCGGGCACGATTCCGGATGTCTTCCCTCCTCTTCGTGTTCGCCAACAACGAAGGGACACCCGGGACGCTCGATTACGGGACGAAGGCGACGCGGTGCGTCAATCGCACCCAGGGAATGTTTTAATACCAAGGGAAATACATCCGGCTCTCAACGGCGCTTGGAGGCTGGAATTCCGGGCTCGCGCCCAAACAAAGCGGAGAGGTGATGTCTGGTTTGCCGGGCTTCTGCTGGGGGACATCGGTCCGCAGACAAGCAGTTTTTGCCCGCTGCGTCCGCCCGTTCTTCTTCCGCATCCTGTGTTCCAGATTATTGATTTCCTGTTTTCCTGATTTCCTGATAATTCTCTCCCCATGCCGTTGTTCACGATCTCCACTGTCAAACGCGCAACCCAGCTCCAAGAAGGACAGGGGCGGGTGGAGGCGCGTTTTCATGCCCAAGCCGAGGCGGTAGTGGAAAAGCAGACCCGCGATGGCAAGCCGTTCTGGGAGCTCACCGTGGCCGATGCCGAGGCGAAGCTCGTCCTGCGTGCCTGGAGTGATTCACCGGGGTTTGCGCTGTGTGCCGGACTCACGCCGGGCGTTTTTTTGGAAATCGAAGGAGAGTTTGCCCTGCACCCGGCCTTCGGGGTGGAAGCCCGGCGGTGGACCTGCCGCGCGCTGGAGCCCGAAGAGGTGGAGCTGCTCTTGGGCGGCCCCAAAGAGTTGCAGGAGAAGCAGGCGCGGGATTTCGAGGCGATCACGACGGCGCTCTCCACCCTTTCTGACCCGCGCTTGCACGCGCTCTGCGCGTTGTTTTTGGAGGAATTTGGCGAGCGCTTCCGGCGCACGGCGGCGGCGCGCACCTACCACCACGCCCGCCGGGGCGGCTTGGTGGAACACGTGGCGCAAATGATCCGGACGGCGGACCGGGTCGCGGAAATCTACCCGGCGCTCAACCGGGATTTGCTCCTGGCGGGCGTTTTCTTTCACGATGTCGGCAAGCTTTGGGAGAACTGCCCGGAGCCGCGCGGTTTCGGGATGCCGTATGACGAGCGCGGGGAGTTGATCGGGCACATCGCCATCGGCATCGAAATGCTCAACGCGCTGTGGCGCAAGCTCCTGGCCCGGGAGGAGTCCGCCACGTGGGCAGGCATCACCCCCTCCAACGAGGACGTGCGCAACCACCTCATCCACCTCATCGCTTCCCACCACGGCGAGATGGCGTTTGGCTCGCCGGTTTTTCCCAAGACCCCCGAAGCCGCCGCGCTGCATTACCTGGACAATCTCGACGCCAAGCTGGAGATGATGGCCGCCGGTTACCAGAGCGGCACCCCGCTGGCCGAACGCATCATCGAGCGCGTACGGCCGCTGCCCGCCAACCTCGTCGTGCCGCTGGAGAAATACGCCGCGCCGCCGTCCGAAGCGAAGGGCGGCACGGAAATGGCGTAAGCTGGATCGCGCCGTTGGCGCTCAAGAATCCGTTTATTTACGAGAGTTGGTATAAAAGCACGCGGGAAACGACCCGGGGCCGTGCGCTTCCACCAACTCGAACATCCGCGTGTATTCGGCGCGGATGCGCTCCGCGTAGTGCTGGAGGGAATAGGTGGAGAGGACCTTTTCCCGGGCCGGTTCGGACATGGCGAGAAGTTTGCGGGGATCTGCGAAAAGCGGGCCGAGGATGCGGTCAAACTCCCCGGGGGTGTAGTCGCTCAGGATCGCCCCGTTGAGGCCGGGGGTGATGGCTTCCTTTGCGCCGGTTTCGCTGCTGACGAGGGCGGGCAGGCCGGTGCACATCGCTTCAATGACGGAAAGCCCGAACCCTTCCTCGTAGGAGGCGATGGCGTACAGGTCGCACTGGTGGAGAACTGCTGCCAGCGCCGCCCCCTTCTGCACGCCGCAGAGGCGGAAAGGCGCGTTGGTTCTGGCCAGCAAAGCCGCCGCTTCGGGGTCCACAGGCCCCACGAGCCAGAGTTCCACGTCGTATCCGCGGCTTTTGGCCCATTCGTTGAGGCGGATGAGCCGCAGGATTCCCTTGCGCAACCCGATGACGCCCACCATGCAGATTCGCAGCGGACGGTTGTGGGGGAGTGAACGTTGAGTGTAGGGAAAGCGGTCGGTGTCGATGCCGTAGTTGCACTTGAGAATCCGTTCGCGCGGGAAGCCTTTGTGCACGAAGGACTCTACCATCATGTCGCTTCCGGCACCGACGAAATGGGCGAGTTTGGCTTGCTCGATTTCATGGGCGATGGCGGGCGGCAGCGTTTCGGTGTGAGGAAATCCGGCTTCCTTTTTTGCCCGCTCAATGAAACGAAAATGGTCTTCCACATGCATCGAGCCGCTTTCGAGGATCAAGATGCGTCCGCTTTCCTTGAGGCGCGGGAAGAGGAAGCGGTAGGCGGTCCCGTAGCAGCAGACGTATCTGGCGAGATCGCGGTGGGCCGCTGCCCAGCCGCCGATGAGGGCCGGTTCGTTCAGGGCGAGGGCGCGTGGCAGGCGCGCTTTCTGCCGCAGAAGATTCCAGACTGAGGGGAGCGGAAAGGTGCGCATTTGTTCGTTTGCAACGCCGACTTTCCGGTAGCGAAAAGCTGGGAAACCGCCATACACCCGGCCCATGCAACCGGCAAAGTTGAGGGCGCGGACGTGTTGGCCGATGTGCCACACCCGTTCGACAACGAGGTCCACTTTCCTGGGCTGGGCTTGGAGGGGGGGCTCTGGATTCATGGTTGGGCGCGGGGCGAAGGGTTGGGATGGCTGGGCGCATCTACGATCCAAAGGACGGTCGCCACCAGCTTGGAGTGTTTTCCCTCGATGGCGACGAGGGTCGCTTGCGCTTTCCTGGGCGAGGGTTTCTTGAGCTGGAGGATCATGTCCGAAAGTACGGACTGATCGGAATCCACGAAATCCAGATAATTCTGGACCGTTTTCCCCTTTTCCTCTCCCGCCACGAAACTGAAATAGGAGGCGCCGCGCACAGCGTCCAGCGTGGTATCCAGCAGCTGCAAGGCGTACGCGTTCATGAATACGATGCCGCCTCCGGCATCCGAAATAATGACCGGGGCGGGGAGTTTTTCCAAGATGAGGACGGGCTGGGCAAACCCCTCGGCGATGCGGCTTCTGTCCACGCTGAGCGCGATGGCTCCGATGCCGCCGATGCACAGCGTTCCAAACCGGATATAAGCGGTTGCGAGGTCGAGATTTGCGTCCGCCTGCCAGGGGGCGAGCAGGAAAAGCAGCGAGATGAAGCAGAAGATGGCGACCCAGCCCGCCACGAGCGCCGGGCGCATGCGATGGGCAAAAAGTCCAAAGCAAGCCATGCTCACCAACGGGGAAATCGTGGTCTGGGTGGCTAATTCCAAGGCGATCATCCCGCCCAGGCACAAAAGGGCCAGGAGGTGGTCGAAGCGGGAGCCTGTGAGGGCGTGTGGCAGAAAGGTTTTCATTTTCGAAGGTTCAATGGTGCTGGGAAAGGGCCTTGGAATACGTGCGGTTGATCTTGCGTCGCCATTCCGATTTTGAGAACCGCGTTTTCAGTTCCCTTTCCGCTTGGGCTGAAACATTTTTGAGAAGGTCCGGGTTTTGGAAAAGCCGCTCCATTTCCGAGGCCAGCGCCTCCGGCACGGAGGGAGGGACGAGAAAGCCGGTTTTTCCGTGGGTGATGATTTCCGGAAGCGCCCCGATCGCGTGGGCTACGACGGCGCGGCCGCGGCTCCACGCTTCGAGAACTACCATGCCAAAGGGTTCCATCCAGATGGACGGGACCACCAGAAAAGCGGCTCCGCGCCATAGCGCGTCCTGTTGCGCTTTCGGGATGAATCCCGCGAACTCCACATTCGCCAACCCCGCAGTGGCGGCGTAGTTGCGGAGCGCGGGCAACTCCGGGCCGTCCCCCGCAATGACGAGTTTGCGTCCCGGCGGCATGGCGCGCCAGGCTTTGAGCAGCTCCATGCAGCCCTTCTCCGCCGAAAGGCGACCGAGAAAAAGCGCATACCCTTCCTCGGGGGGCGGCAGGGCGGGGCCCTTCGGTTCGTAGAAGTGGTGGATCACGTCGATGCGCTCCTCGGGAATCCCCATTTCCACATGCACGGCTTTTTGCGCTTCGCTCAGGGCGACCCAGCGGGTCACTTTATGGAAAACATCCAGCATCTTGACGCGCTTCATGACCAAGCCCATCCAGCTGCAGATAAGGCGGCTCTCGTGCCAGCAGCGGGTTTTGGCCGCGTGGATAAAGTTGCCGCCCAAACACGCCTGGCAAGGCTTGCCGTGATTGAGGAAAAAGCCGTTGATGCAGCCCATCCGGTAGTTGTGCAGGTAATGAACCACGGGCATCCCGAGCCGGAACGCTTCCCGGTAAACCTCGGGTGAGAGGGCCGGGAAAACATTGTGGATTTGCCACAAATCAAAGTGGCCGATTTCCTGCAGCCGCCGCAGATCATGCGCCGCCTGACGGTTGCACATTACCTTTCCCAGCGCCCTCCACCTTCCCTTGCCGAGGAGTTTGGCGGTCGATTGGATGTAAAATTCGACTTCGTGTTCCTCCATCAGGGCGTCCCCTATCCGAAGGAAGCTTCCCTCCTCGCCGCCGTATTGCAGGTAGCGGCTGAAGATTTGCAGTACATTGCATTTGATGGGGGGGAAGGGCTCCAGCAGGTGTGTCGGTGAGGCAGAGGGGGCGGGAGGTGCGTGAAAATTTTCGAATGTCCGTGCGTCATCGCGCCGGGTTTGTGCAGGGTGTTCGGCTTTCTTGAGAGCCGCCGTCATCTGTTCGATGTGGCTGCTGGAGCTGAACTGGGCCAGGTAACGCTCGCGCAGACTCTGGGTCAGGTCCACCCCGGCCAAGTGTTCGAAGGCGTCGGCGATTTGGGCGGGCGCTTGCGGGTCCACATAACCGGGATAAGCCGGGGGGAGGATTTCGGGAATGGCACGCCAGCGGGTGGTGACGCAGGGAATGCCATAGGCGAGGCCTTCCACGATGGTGAGCGGAAAACTCTCCGCATGGTAATAGGTGGGAAAGCAAAGGCAGTCGCTTTGCTGCAGAAGTGCTTTTTTCTCCCCTCCAGAGATAAACCCGGCATAAGTCACCGCCCCGGCCAGGTCCGCTTGCGCGATGCGGTCGCGGAATTCCCGCTCCTCGCTCTCCTCCATGAAGGCCCCGGCGACGGTAAGGTGAATGCGCACGCCGGAGTTTCTTTGGTTGAAGAGAGCGACCCCTTCCAGGGAATCGAAGAGGCCTTTTTCGCGAATGCAATGGGAGAGATAAAGGACGCGCCACTCCACGGGGGCCTCCCCGGGTTCGGGCGCTGCTTGCAAACGGAGCGCACGTTCGCGGGCGCGGGTTTGGCGTTCGCAAAGGAGGTCCGTGGCGAAATCGGGGCAGGGGTCGGGGATTCCGTTGGGGACGATGAGCACTTTTTTCGAGCGCAGCCAGAGCGCGTCGTGCGAGCTGGCGCTGGCGAGCGCCACGGAAAGGGTGGGCCGCCCGAGCAGGGCCTGCGTGATCGCGCGTTCCAGGGGGCTGCCGGTGCTTTCCAGCCAAGCCCCCAGGCCGGAGGCGTGCCAGTGCAGGATGAGCCGGGGAAAAAACGGGCGGCAAAGCAGCATTACCAGCCAGTCCCGGTAGAGGGCGCTCCGTTTGCCGGGAGCCGGGACGTAATACAGGGTGCGGACTCCGTAACGGAACCGGCACCAGATGGCTTCCATGCAGTAGAAAAACAGGAAGAATAATTTGCCGGCCCGCACGGTGCCGATGTCATCCATTCCCTCCGAAAAGCGTCCGTTGACATGGAAACATTGAATTTCGCCTGGCTTCCTTGAGGGGGAAGTCCGGGCATCGCCCCCCAAGCCTTCGAGCAGCAGTTGGACCATGAAGCTCTGGCCGTGGTGGGGCGGCGGGGTGTGGGCGAAAACCAGAAGTTTCATGGGGTGGGGATGCAGCAACCGGTGGGGCGCCTTAAAAGATTCTCGGTTCTGCGCCGGCGGGGAGTTTTAATGCGCCTCCCTGCCAGATGGATTTCAGCGCATCCCACAGGCTCCAGGGCCCGAAGGCCATGATAAAGCGCCAAAGGTTGCCCGGCAGTTTGTTCAGGATGCGCCGTCCGTGGGGGAGGTGAAACGCGATGTAGGCGTGGTTGCGGAGCATGGACATCTCTTTTTTGCGTTCCGCCTTGAATGCCTGAGGCGATGCCGTGGCGGAGGGGGGCAGATGGGAGACCACGGCTTCGGGAACGAACACCCCGGCGTCCTGGTAGGTGTAACGCAGGCTGAACTCGATATCGTCTCCGCGGATCCAAAAGTCTTCCCGGTGTGGCCCCAGACGTTCAAAGGCCTGCCGGGTGACCAGGAGGGAAATTCCGGCCGCCCAGGAAAAACGGACAGGAGCGGGTCCGCACTGGGCGAGATAGGCGTCCTTTGTGCAACGGGTTTTGAGGACCCGAAAGTTCCTGGGGGATAACAAGCCGGGAATCCAGTGGTTGTGACCACGCTCGTCGAGGATGGTCGGGCAGGCGCTGGCGGCGCCCTCGGTCTTCATGGCCGCAAGCATCAACTCCAAGGCTCGGGGGGAGACCACGGCGTCGTCGTCGAGAATCCAAAAATGCGTGGCCTCGGGGTGGCGTTCCAATGCCGCGCGCTCCCCGTAGGCCAGGCCGCCGCCGCAGCCGAGATTGGAGCCGGGCAGCAAGCGCGTGACCTCCAGCGGGCCTTTCATGGCGCAGATGACGGCCTCGGTGTCGGGGTCGTCCGCATTATCGACCACCAGGACTGCCAGGCGGGTCTGGACGCTTTGCAGGGAGGCAAGCAAGCGTCCCAAGAGCGCGGAACGCCGGTAGGTGGCTACGATGGCGATGACAAAGGCAGGAGACTCAGGTGAAGGCATGCGTTGAAAGGCTCAAATACGCTCCATGGCGGGATGAGTCAACGGCGGAATGCTGCGGGCGGGCCGTTTGTTCCGGGGCGGAGCGGAAACTTTTTCCCCCACGCGCAAGCCGGGCGGCTCGGGTCGCCCAACAACGAATCGTAAGGCCACTGCGGTCCGGTGGTCCGAAAACACCTATAGGAGGAAAGTATGAAACATAGAATACAATGGATCGCCGCTGTTATCATGGCGGCCTCAGCAGGTCTGGCGAGTGCCGGCCCTGGCCCGTACTCTTGCGGTTGCCCGTCCTATGGGTACACGGAAAAAATTGTCCGTATCCAACCGGTGCAGGAGCGGGTTCTGGAGTCCAAATGCTACATTCAGCAGCCGCTGGTGATCAAACGCACCACGTCCGTCATGGGCTCGTCCTCGCGGATGAGCTGGAATGAACCCAGCAGTTCCGAGATGGTTGGCAACGTGGTTACCGCGCCCTTCAGGTTGATCGGAGGCGGTCTGGCCTGGACGGGCCGCACGCTCTCGGGGCAACCGTCGGTTGTTGCGGAGTCGTCGCCGCGATTGGAGCCGGTGGGCGAACGGATCACCACGGTTCGCTATCTGCATTCCAAACCGCTGCTGCTGCCGGTGGGCGAGCGGATCACGACCACACGGTTCGTCAGCAACCGAGAGTTGTTGATGCCGGTGAGGGAGCAGATCACGACCGTGAAGACCACCAAAATGACTTCTCACCACAAGTGCGGTAAGAAGCACATCAGCAAGACCGTCACCTGGAGCAGCCCGACCCTGCTGCCCGTGGGCGAGCGGATCACGACCACGCGGTTTATCACCAGCAAACCGCTGTTGCTGCCGGTGGGGGAGCGGACGATCATCCGGACGAGCCGGACGTTTGTCTCGCCGTGGTATTCCTGTGACTAGCCGCGACCTGTAAAACAACAGGTAAACAGAGAAACAACGAGGCCGCCGGGCAAGAGGGGTTCTTTCCCGGCGGTCGCGTTTTTTGCTTGGTTTCAGACGGTTCCGGACATTAACTCTCCTTCAGTGAAAACGATCCACCCCTTCTTTGGGCGTTCCATCTGATACGACCGAACGGAAGGCGTCTCCCGTTTTCTCCCACACTACGCCACCACATTATTATATGAAAATAGCACCCATCGCCGGGCTTGTACTGGCGCTTACAGGGATTCTCACCCTTCAAACCGCTTGCAAACCGGAGCAGAAGTCAGCATCCACTAACGTCACCGCAAAGCCTCAGGAAATGCGGGATAAAGTGAGCTACTCCATCGGAGCGGACATCGGAGGCAATCTCAAGCGTGCCGAGCTTGACATCAACTCCGACTTCCTCGCCCAAGGGCTCAAAGACGCCCTCGCTGGCAAGACCGTCATGACGGAGGACGAAATGAAGGACACTCTCCAGAAGTTCCAGATGGACATGCAGGCCAAAGGGATGGCCAAACAAAAGGCGCTCGCGGAAAAGAACAAAGCCGTTTCCGATAAATTCCTGGAAGAGAACAAGAAGAAGGAAGGCGTGAAAACCACCGCCAGCGGCATCCAATACAAGATCATCAAGGAAGGCAACGGAGCCAAACCCAAGGCCACCGACACGGTGTCCGTCAATTACCGGGGCACCCTTGCTGACGGCAGCGAGTTTGACAAGAGCGACAAGCCGGTCACCTTCCCGCTCGACGGCGTGATCCCCGGATGGTCGGAAGCCCTGCAACTCATGCCCGTGGGTTCCAAGTGGGAGGTCGTCCTTCCGCCGAATCTTGCCTACGGTGAAAGCGCTCCGCCCATGTCCAAGATCGGGCCGAACCAGGCGCTGATTTTCGAAATTGAACTGCTGGAAATCAAGGCGCCTGAGAAGACGGAAGGCGCGCTTCCGGGAGCTCCGGCAACCTCCGGCAGCGCCGCGCCCGCAGCATCCGGCAGCGCCGCGAAGTAGGCCAGACCCAACGGATCCCTTTAACCACGTCGCAGCCGGGGCCCGCGCCCCGGCTGCTTTGTTTTAAATGGAGCAGCAGTTTCATGGGACGGATGTGTCTTATGGGACGGATGCGTCTTATGGGATGGATGCGTCTTATGGGATGGATGCGTCTTATGGGATGGATGCGTCTTATGGGATGGATGCGTCTTATGGGATGGATGCGTCTTATGGGATGGATGTGTCTTATGGGATGGATGTGTCTTATGGGATGGATGCGTCTTATGGGATGGATGCGTCTTATGGGACGGATGATCCACGCTTGCAGTGCGTAGTAGCCGAGCTCTCTGGTTTGTGGTATGGTGCGAAGATCAATGTTTGAAATCAAAGCGACGGAGAAGATGGCGGAGCGGGCGCTGCTGGTGGGTGCCTACGTGGATGCCAGCGAAAAGGCGGAGGCGCAAAGCCTGCTCGAAGAGCTGGAAGAACTGGTGAACACCCTGGGCATCCCCGTGGTGGAGCGCCGCCTCATTCACCATCGCGAGAACCACGCCCGGTTTTTGGTCGGCTCGGGAAAGGCCGAGGAAATCGCCGCGCTTCTCAAGGAGCACGCGTGCGACGTGCTGGTGTTTGACAACGAACTGACCCCCGCCCAGCAACGCAATTTCGAGGAACTCACCGGCGTGACCGTGGCCGATCGTGAGGAGATCATTTTGGACATTTTCGGCGCCCGCGCCAAGACCCGCGAGGCGCGCATTCAGGTGGATGTGGCCCGCATGGAATACTCGTTGCCGCGGCTTACCCGCGCGTGGAGTCACCTCGGGCAGCAAGGCGGCGGCATCGGCGCCAAGGGCGAGGGCGAAAGCCAGCTCGAGCAGGACAAGCGCCGGATTCGCGGCCAGATCGACCGCCTCAAGCGCGAGCTCCAGGAGGTGCGCCGCGCGCGGGCCACCCAGCGCAAGGACCGCAAGCGCGCCCCGGTGCCCAACGCCGCCATCGTCGGCTACACCAACGTCGGCAAATCCTCACTCCTGCGGCGGCTCACCGGCGCGGATGTGCTGGTGGAAAACAAACTCTTCGCCACGCTCGACACCACCACGCGCAAGATCGCCCTGCCCAACAAGCAGCCGCTGCTGCTCACCGACACCGTCGGTTTCGTGCGCCGGTTGCCGCACGAGCTGGTGGAAAGCTTCAACGCCACGCTGGAGGAGGCCGCGCTCTCGGACTTCCTCATCCACATCCTCGACGCCTCGCAGTCGCGCGTGATGGAGTTTTACGATACCACCATGCGCGTGCTTTCCGAACTGGGGGCGGACACCAAGCAGATGCTCGTGGTGTTCAACAAAATCGACAAGGTGGAAGACCCCGCCGTGCTCGCCGGGCTGCGCCGTCGTTTCCCGGGGGCGGTGTTTGTCTCGATCCATTCGGGGCAGGGGATGGAGGAGCTCGTGGAGCGGATTTCGGATTTCGTGAGCAACGGCACGATCACCGTGGAACTGCGCATCCCCGCCGCGCGCGCCGATCTGCTGGCGCGCATCCACCGGGACGGGACCGTGGTGAGCTTGGAATACGAGGAGGACACGGCCCGGATCGTCGCCACCGTGCCCAAACGCGCGCTGGAAACGCTTGGGCCGTTCGTGGTGGAGGCGGCCACAGTCTCCTGACCATAAGTCCCATTGGTCCCATGAGTCTCATGACAGCAATGGGACCTATGGGACCAATGGGACTAATCGCATTTTACCGCATGGAGCGGAAGATCATGCGCACGGAATCCAGGCGCAGGCGGGCGTCGGCGAGGTGGTCGCGCAGGTCGTAATAGTGGGTTTGCGCGGCTTCGATCTCTTTTTCGGTCACGTTCGGGTTGATGGCAGCGAGGTCGCGCAGGCGGGCGACTTCTCCGCCGACGTTCTCCTCCATGGCGGCGAGGCTGGCGGCGACGATCTGCACGGCGCGTTGATTGGCCAGAGCCGTGGCGGATTCCAGCATGCGGGGCATGAGCTTGTAGCAGAGCTCCGTTTTGCCGAGAACCTTGTCGAGCGGTGCGTTGAGCAGCGGCCCGAGCGGCAGGGCGAGTTCCGCGAGCTTGTTATCCACCACCACGCGCACGGGCGTGGCGGGCAGGAAGCGGCCCGCATGCAGTTCGGAGGGCGCCACGACTTCGAGCATGTGCACTGCTTCAATGAGCACGGCGTCGGGGCCGGGAATTTCCGTGGTGGCGAGGGCGGCGTTGCCCTTGGTGGTGCCCAGAACGAGCTCCAAGGCGCCGCGCACCGCCGGGTGGTCCCACGTGAGGAAGGAGACGTCCTCGCGGCTCAGCGCGCGCTGGCGATCCGCCGTGAGGGTGATGCCGTCGTTGGGGATGCCGGGGATGCCCTCGCCCAGCTCGGGGCCGGGCGTGACGATCCACGTGCGCGGGGCGATGTCTTCCACCTTCGCGCCGAAACGGTCGAAGAGGGTGAGCATGAACTCGTCGAGCGTGGTATCCGCGTCGGCGGCGCGAATGGCGTCGGTCAGCGTGGCGGCGGGGCCGCTGCGGCGGTTGTGAAGCTCCAGGAGGCGATCCTCTCCGGCTGCGAGGCGTTGGCGCACCTCTTCGCGAACGGCCTGGGTCTCGGCGAGGAGGGTCTCGATGGCTTGCGCGCTTGGCGCGGCGGCTTGCGGCTTGGATTTCGCGGCTTTCGCGCCGCGTTTCTTCGGCTTGGCTTCGGATTCCGGGGCCGCATTTCCCAAGGCGAGCAGGCGCAACGGTTCGCGGAAGCGCTCGAAGAGCTCGGCGCCGCCGTGGAGGCTTTCTTCAAAGGCGTTGAGCCCTTCGTGGAACCACCGCGCCAGCAGCGCGTAGGGCCCGCCTTCGATGTAGGGGACGTGAATCTGGATGTTGGCGCTCTGGCCGATGCGGTCAAGCCGCCCGATGCGTTGTTCGAGCAACTCGGGGTTCTCCGGAAGATCGAACAGCACCAGGTGGTGGGCGAACTGGAAGTTGCGTCCTTCGCTGCCGATCTCCGAGCAGATCAGGATTTGAGCGCCCTCTTCCTCGGAGAAATACGCGGCGTTGCGGTCGCGCTGCAGCAGGGAGAGCCCCTCGTGGAAGACGGCGGTGGGGAGGTTGACTTTCTCGCGGATTGCGGCTTCCAGCGCCTCGGCTTTCTCGCGGCTGCGGCAGATGAGGAGCGCCTTTGCGCCCTTGAGTCTCTTGAGGAAGGTGAGGAGCCAGTCGATGCGCGGGTCGTCCTTGAGGGCGACAGGTTCGCCCTGGAACTCCGCGAGCGCGGCAGCGGGGTCTCCCGCCAGCGGCACGAGCCTGGCGAGGCGCTTGGGGAAGCCGGTGAGCGCGGCGCGGGTATTACGGAAGATGACGCGCCCGGTGCCGTGCTGGTCGAGCAGTTCTTCCAGAAGGCGTTCGCGCGCTTCCTTGTCGCCTTCCTGCATGGCGGCCAGATGCTGGCTGATGCGGCCGGGCATGGCGGCGAGCTTCGCGGTTTCCTTGGCGGTGAGCTTCTTTTTATCGGCGAGTTTCCCGGCGATTGCGGCGATGGGGGCGTATTCCTTGGCTTCGGCTTGGAACGCTTCCAGGCTGGGGTAGCGGTCCGGGTCGAGCAGGCGCAGGCGGGCGAAGTGCCCCTCCGGGCCGAGTTGCTGCGGGGTGGCGGTGAGCAGCAGGAGGCCCGGGGTGGTCTGGCCGAGGGCTTCCACGAGCGCGTATTCCGGGCTCGGGGCGTCGGGATGCCAGGTGAGGTGGTGGGCTTCGTCCACGACGAGCAGGTTCCACCCGGCGGCGACAGCCTGGGCGCGGCGCGTTTCGTTGTTCGCAAGCCAGCCGAGCGGAGCCAGGATGAGCTGGTCATCCAGGAACGGGTTCGTGCCGGGGTTGTTCTGCTCAATGGCGGCGCAACGGCCTTCCTCGAAGATGGCAAAACGCAGGTTGAAGCGGCGGAAGAGTTCCACGAACCATTGGTGCACCAGCGGCTCGGGCACGAGGATGAGGATGCGGGCGGCTTTGCCCGTGAGGTGGAGCCGGTGAAGGATCAGGCACGCCTCGATGGTTTTGCCCAAGCCCACTTCATCCGCCAGCAGCACGCGGGGTTTCTGGCGGTTGGCCACTTCCTGCGCGATGGCGAGCTGGTGGGGGATCAGGTCAATCCGCGCCCCCGTGAACCCGTACACCGGGGATTGGAGCAGGCGGTGTTGGAAATGGAGGGTCTCCAGGCGGAGCGCGAACGACTCGCAATCGTCCACCTGTCCGCCCGCGATGCGGTCCCCAGGCTTGTCCCAAGTGAGGATGTCGCTCAACTGCGTTTCGATCAACCGTTCGCCTTTCGGGCTGCTGTAGGTGACGATGCCATCGGAGCGTTCATTGACCACGGTGACCACGAAGCTTTCCCCTTCGTGGGAGTGCACGGTGTCGCCCACTTTGAAGCGCACGCGGCGCAACGGCGCGGCGGCCTCGGCATAGAGACGCATGGCGTTACTGGCCGGGAAAAACATTTTAACCCGGCCCGGTTCGACATCGAGCACAATGCCCAAGCCGAGTTCGGGTTCCGGTTCACTGATCCAACGCTGACCTGCTGCAAAACGCATGATGAGTATGTGGGGACAAGAAAGAGGGGCAGAGAATCGGTCGCCCAATTCTCCGCCACGTCAAGGGGTTCTGATTATTTTATTTATTTCCCGCTTCGGCCAAGGCTTCCGCCGCCAGCGGGGTGGAGAGATAGCGCTCACCTGTGGAACAGGCCACGGTGACGATGAGTTTGCCTTTGTTTTCGGGACGCTTGGCCAGTTCCAGCGCCGCCCAGACGTTCGCGCCGGAACTGATCCCGGCGAGAATGCCTTCTTCCTTGGCAAGGCGGCGTGCCAGCGCAAATGCGTCCTCGTTGGAGACGGTGAGCACCTCGTCCACGATGGCGAGGTGCAGATTGGCGGGGATGAATCCCGCGCCGGCGCCCTGGATTTTGTGGGGGCCGGGTTTGAGGGGTTCCCCCCTCATAACTTGGGTGATGACCGGGGAGTCCTTGGGCTCCACGGCGACGGCTTTGAAACCGGGTTTGCGGGCCTTGATCGCCTCTGCAACGCCCGTGAGCGTGCCGCCGGTGCCGACGGCGGCCACAAAAATATCCACCTCGCCATTGGTGTCCTGCCAGATTTCCTCGGCCGTAGTCAGGCGGTGGATTTCCGGATTCACCGGATTGTCGAACTGGCTGGGCATCCAGGCACCCGGGGTGTTTTTGACGATCTGTGCGGCCCGTTGGATCGCTCCTTTCATTCCCTCTGCGCCTGGGGTGAGGACCAGTTTCGCCCCGAGCATGGCCAGCAGCGTGCGGCGCTCCAAGGACATCGTTTCCGGCATGGTGAGCACGAGCTTGTAGCCCTTGGCGGCGGCCACGAAAGCGAGGGCGATGCCGGTGTTGCCGCTGGTCGGTTCGACGATGAGCGTCTCGGGGCCGATAAGGCCGTCGCGCTCCGCCGCCTCGATCATGGCGCGCCCGATGCGGTCCTTCACGCTGCCCACCGGGTTGAAATATTCACATTTGATGGCCACCGTGGCTTGCAGACCAGCGCTCATGCGGTTGAGTCTGACAAGCGGCGTGTGGCCGACGGTTTCGATGATGCTGCGGTAAAGGCTTCCCATGAGATAGTGATCCGGAGCGAGTGAAAAATTCGTTCCAGTGATTTCTCTTTTACACCCACGCACCGCGCCATTCAAGGGCGATGTCACCGTTGCGGGCATGGCGAGGGCCACGCAACCGCTTTTCAACGCAAACCCACGACATCAATCAAGGATTATGGCTGTTCTTCTGGCGCAATCGGAAATCAAGGAAACGATGAAACGAATCCCGGAATGGGAGACCAACAAAAAAGCAATCGAGAGGACGTTCGAGTTCGACGATTTCTCCCAGGCGGTCGATTTTGTCAACGCGGTGGCTGAGATCGCGGAGGACGAGGAGCATCATCCCGATATCGACATCCGCTGGAACAAGGTCCGGCTCGTCCTCTCCACCCACAGCCAGGGAGGTTTGACCGATCTGGACTTCCAAGTGGCAGAAAAAATCGATACGCTCTTCGAATAACCGACCGCACCCCCCCGATAGACTCCCCTCCCTCAATGCCACCAGAATCCCAGTCACCCGGTGTTCCCCCGGGAGCCGCCGCCACTCGGGAGGCTTCCCTGGCTGCCCGCATCCTCAGTGCCGTGGCGGTCGTGGCGCTTTGCGTCCTGGTCTGGTGGATCGTTGAAATCCGCTCGGCCCCGCCGCCGCCACCTCAACGCGACGGGGTGGCGCATTCGGGGTAGGGCTTTTTCATCGGCTCCCACAGGTTTTCAGATTTCACACCGCGCCGAGGGTATGCTACGGTTTGCGCCGTCGCGCAGAGCGGAGCTTCATGATGCCATCTTCCACCTCTTGGATATGGAACGGGACGGATTTCGTCCCGTGCTCCGGCGTGCCTGCGTGGGATCGCGGCTTTCGCTACGGCATGGCTTTTTTTGAGAGCCTGGCCCTTCGCGGGGGGCGGGTTGAGTTTCTCCAGCCGCATCTGGCCCGCCTCGAAGAGGCCTGCCGTCGGTGCGTCTGGCCGGTCGATCCCGCCGCCTTGCGCCGCGCCGGGGAATGGCTCCAGCAGGCACCCGGCCCGGCGTTTGCCCGTGTTTACGTAACGGCGGGCGAGGGGGAACCGATGGGGCCGGTGAACGTGCCCCGGGTGTTTTTGTTGATCGAACCGATGGCGTTGCCTTCTGGGGATAATCTGCGCCAAGTGAGGATGCACCCCGAGCCGTTCCTGCCGTTGCTGGGCGGACTCAAGACGGCCAATTACTGGGCGAACCTTGCGGCGTTGCAGATGGCACGCGCGGCGGAGCGGGACGAGGCGCTGCTCTTTAATCCGCGCGGCGAACTCATCTCCGCCTGCACGGCCAACGTCTTTCTGGAGCTCGACGGGCAGTGGGTGACGCCGCCCGTTTCCACTGGTGCGCGCTCCGGCGTGGTGCGCGAGTGGGTGATGGGGAGGCGCGAGGTGCTCGAACGCGTGGTCTTTCGCGACGAGGTGCAACGCGCCACCGGAGGGGTTCTGACCAGCAGTTGGGCGGGGGTGGCGCCGGTGGCGTCGCTCGACGGAGCCCCGCTGGAAACCGGCCCCGGCGTCACGCTGCGCGCGGAATTTCTGGAGAGCCCGCTTTGAGTGTTTCGCGAGCCAACCCTCAACAGGAGGAGCTTTCCCTGCCGGGTCTCACGCCGGAGGAGGCCGCGCGGCGCTGCCGTCATTTGCCCGGTTTAGTGTTCTTCGACACGGCGCTCCCATCCCCAACCACGGACGCAGCAGCCGTTTCCCTCATCGCTGCAGAGCCCGCCACGATTCTGACCGGACGGACGGAGGGCGACTGGACAGCGCTGGGCCAGGCGGTGGCAGCGCGCCAATCTGCGGAACCCACTCAGGGCGCCCTTCCCTCCGGGTTCGCCGCTGGCTGGGTGGATTACGAGGGGGCGTTTTGCTTCGCATTTTATGACAAATTGCTGGCGTATTGCCACGCGGAGAGTCGCTGGTTTTCCGTGGGTGGCGGCGCTGCGGAGTGGGTGAAGCTGCTCCAGGAAAACAGGGAACCCCGTGAGCTTTCGCACCCGCCAGCCCCGCTTTGTTTTGCGCCCACCATGCGGCGCGAGGATTTCCTGCGCCGGGTGGAACGCGCCCGGGAATACATCGCCGCCGGGGATATTTATCAAGTCAATCTCTCCCACCGCTTCACCGCGCCGTGGCAGGGGGGCGATCCGTTCACCTTCTACGCGGCCCTGCGCCGCTGTTCGCCCGCGCCGCACGCTGCTTTTCTTTCGCTCAATGGCCTCACCGTGCTTTCCTCTTCGCCCGAATTGTTCTTGGAAATGCGCGGTGGGCACATTCGCACCCGGCCCATCAAGGGCACCCGGCCCCGGCGTGCCTGCCCGGAGGCCGACGCGCGGAGCGCCCGCGAGCTTGTCAGCTCGCCCAAGGAAATCGCCGAACTCACCATGATCACCGACCTGGAGCGCAACGACCTGGGCCGCGTGTGCGCCTTCGGTTCGGTTACGGTTCCCGAGTTATGCAAGCTGGAACGCTTCGCGCAGGTGTTCCACCTCGTTTCCACCGTGGAAGGGCGCTTGCGGCCGGAGTGTGACCACGTAGCGGCGCTGCGCGCTTGTTTCCCCGGCGGCTCCATCACCGGCGCACCCAAAAAGCGGGCCATGGAGATCATCGCGGAATTGGAGCCCGAGCCGCGCGGTTTGTACACGGGGGCCATCGGTTATTTCGGCTTCAACGGCGCAAGCCAGTTCAACATCGCCATCCGCACGGTGGTGATCGAGGGGGGAGCTGCGCATTTTCACGTTGGCGCGGGGATCGTCGCGGATTCGCAGCCGGAAATGGAATGGCAGGAGACCCTGGACAAGGCCGCCGGGATTCTGCTGGCCGCGGAGTGATTTTCCGCCCGGTTTTTTCAGATTTTTGGATTCGCAATTTCCTTCGTGCCCTCAGTGGCCTTCGTGGTGTAATTTAAGCGGTCCATGTTGCTCAAAGAAGTCATCGAGGCGCTCATTTTTGCCTCCCAGAAGCCGCTCACCCCCAAGGAGATCGTTTCCGCGCTGCGTTCGGCGCAGGACGATTCCGATGAGGAGCCGGTGCGCGCCCTGGCCGCACTCAAGGAGGCGGAGGTGGGGGCGTTTCTGGAGCAGCTCCGGTTTGAATACCAGCATGAGAACCGGGCGTTCCAGCTCGTGGAGCAGGTGAATGGCTGGGCCATCGTCACCAAACCGGATTATGCCGTGTGGGTGCGCCAGCTCTACCCGGAGAGCAAGCCGACGCGCCTGAGCGGTCCCGCGCTGGAGACCCTGGCCATCATCGCCTACCGGCAGCCGGTCACACGCGCGGACATCGAGGCGGTGCGCGGTGTGGCGGTGGACGGCGTGATGCAGAGCTTGCTGGAACGCAGCCTAGTGCGCATCGCCGGGCGGGCGGAGGTGCCGGGCCGCCCCCTGTTGTACGAGACCACGCAGACGTTCATGCAGCATTTCGGGCTCCGCACGCTGGAGGAGCTTCCCAATGTGGACGAGTTGCGCCGGGTCCGCCTGCCTGCGGCTGCTCCCGCCGCGCCCGTCACGGGCGATCTGTTCCCGCAGACCCAGCCGTTGGAAGCCCCGCCGACGTCATCCGAGTTGCCCCCGAGCGCGGAACCTGATTTAACTGCGGAAGACGCGCAAAGCGTTTCCGTTGAAGCCCCCCCGTCCCCTGACCATGCCGCTGACCCACATCCGTAAACAAATCGATGCCCTCGATGAGCAACTCCTGGTGTTGCTCAACCGGCGGGCCGACCTCGTGCATGAGGTCGGCGAGATCAAACGCAAAAACGGCGGCCCCATCTTCGCCCCGGATCGCGAGGAAACGCTCCTGCGCTCGCTGGTGGAAAAAAACGCGAAAATCGGCGGGCGGTTGCCTGCCGCCGCCATCCGGGCCATTTACCGGGAGATCATGTCCGCGTCCTACGCGCTGGAGAAGGGGCTTTGCATCGCGTTCCTCGGGCCGGCTGGCACATACACCCACGAGGCGGCGCGCAACAAATTCGGCGCGAGCGTGGAATATGCCGCGCAGGCCAACATCACGGACGTCTTCGCCGCGGTTGCGCGCGGGGGCGCTGATTTCGGCGTGGTGCCCATCGAGAACTCCAGCGAGGGGGCCGTAACGCACACGCTCGACGAGTTCATGGATGCGGAGTTGAAGATATGCGCGCAGGTTCTCCTGCGCGTGGAGCAGAATCTCCTGGCCAAATGCCCGCGTGAGGAGATCAAAAAAATCTATTCCCACCCGCAGTCCCTCGGCCAATGCCGCCAGTGGTTGCGAACGAATTTTCCCACGGCGGAAATTGTCTCGGCCTCCAGCAACACCCGCGCGGCGCAGCATGCCGCGGAGGAGCCAGGCACGGCGGCCATCGCCGGGAAGCTCGCGGCGGAACTCTACGAGCTCACTATTCTGGAGGCGGCCATCCAGGACAGCGCCTTCAACACCACGCGGTTTTTGGTGATCGGCCCGCAATCCTGCCCGCCAACCGGCAACGACAAGACCTCCCTCATGTTCGCTGTGCAGGACAAAAGCGGGGCGCTCTTTGCCGCGCTGGAGCCCTTTGAGCGCCTGGGCATCTCGATGAGCAAGATCGAAAGCCGCCCCTCCAAGCGCAAGGCATGGGAGTATTACTTCTTTGTGGACATCGATGGGCACGCCGAGGAACCGCTGGTGATCCAGGCCCTCGAGGAACTCCAGGCGCGCTGCACGCTGGTGAAAATCCTGGGCAGCTACCCGAAGACGGCGTAGAGCGGTGCTGGCGGAGCCAAGAATCGCGCCGCAGCCGCAGCTTCCTTGACAAACGGCGCTGCGAGGCGTTTAACCGCTCGGTGCGCAAGCAGGTTTATCCCCATTCTCACATCGCCGCAGGCGCTGGCCCGGCGGCGCTGGGCCTCCGCGGGCTCTTCGTGCTCGTCTGCCTGGCGGGCTGCCTCTTGTTCGGCGGTTGCGCGACGACCACGTATTATAATGTAACGGATTTCGACACGGTGGTCATCGACGCAGGGCATGGCGGGCACGATTCCGGGGCGTTTACGCGGGGGTTGCGCGCGCGCGCGCAGGAAAAAGATTTGACGCTTGATGTGGCGCTCCGTCTGGAGCGCAAATTGCGGGAGGCCGGATTCCGCACGGTGATGACCCGGCGTGACGACCGCTTCATCCCCCTGGACGAGCGGGTGCGCATCTCCAACGCGCGCCGCAATTCCATCTTCGTCTCCATCCACTTCAACGATACTCGCCGCCGCAGTGCGCACGGTGCGGAAACCTATCACAACGGGCGGGGGACATGGGAACTGGCGGCCCGCATTGAGCGTGCGCTGGCGTCGATGCCCGGCGGGGCGAACCGCGGCGTGAAGACGGCCAACTACCGCGTGCTTAGAAAAGCCCACGGGCCTGCCCTGCTCGTGGAATGCGGGTTTCTGAGCAATTCCAGCGAGGCGTCCCGCTGCACCAGCCCCGCCTGCCGCGAACAAATGGCAGAGCGGATTGCCGGGGCGATTATCGCGCAGAGGCGCTGATTTTTGCGGCGCGCGGGTGCGGTTTGCGTTATAGGGGACGCATGAAAACCTCCCGGGAACTTCCTGGTATCGCGCGGCTCGCAATCGGCAACGGCGGCTTGCCCCGGTACGAAATCACCACGCCGCTGGCCCAAGCGCACGTTTATCTTCACGGCGCGCATGTGACCCACTACGCGCCAACCGGCCAGTCGCCTGTGCTCTTCCTGAGCGCGCAGAGCTGTTTTGAAGAAGGGAAACCGATTCGTGGCGGCGTGCCCGTCATCTTCCCGTGGTTCGGCCCGCGCAAGGATCATCCCGAGTCGCCCATGCACGGCCTTGTCAGGACACGCGCCTGGGAGGTGGAATCGCTCCTCCAGAACCCCGCTGACGGCGCGGTGGTCCTCACCCTGCGCCTCGAGCCGGACGCGGAGACGCGCGCGCTGTGGGACGCGACGAATGACTGGGTGGTGCGCCACCGCATCACCGTCGGAGCGGCGCTCACGATGGAATTGGAGATCGAAAACCGCGGCCCGGCTCCCTTTCGGTGCGAGGAAGCGCTTCACACCTATTTCCAGGTGGGCGAGGTGCGGGATGTGCAGGTGCGCGGCCTTGAAAACACCGAGTATTATGACAAAGCGGACGGCATGCGGCGCAAGCGCCAGGGTGATGAACCGATCGCCTTCACTGCTGAGACCGACCGCACCTACGTCAACACGGAATCCCCCTGCATCATTTCCGACCCCGGCTTGCGCCGCCGAATCCTCGTCGAAAAAACCCGCTCGGCTTCCACCGTGGTCTGGAACCCGTGGAGCGCCAAAGCCAGGGCGTTGCCGGATTACGGCGACGACGAGTGGACCTCCATGGTCTGCGTGGAGACGGGCAACGTGGCTGACAACGCGCTGGAAATAAGCCCCGGCGCGCGGCACGTGACGCGCACGGTGGTGAGCGTCGAGACGCACTAGCAACGGAAGGAAGCAGAACCCATGTCGCGCCCCAACAAAAACAAAATCCCCACCCAGGCGCAGCCGGGCGGCGGCCTCTTCGCGGCCTTCGCGGGCCTGGAGATCGGCGGATTGCCGGACGGCCCGCCCCGCCCGCAACCAACGCCATCCGCGGGAGGAGATGCTCCCCCGTCAAAAGCCGTGGCAAAGCTCGGGCGCGTCGTGCTGCGCCGCGAGACTGCGGGACGTGGCGGTAAAAGCGTGATCGTGGTGGACGGTTTCGACGCGGCACTGGACCAGGCATTCCTCGAGGCGCTCGGAAAACGGCTTCGCGCAGCCTGCGGGTGCGGCGGTGCGGTCAAGGGGCGCACCCTCGAATTGCAGGGCGACCAGCCTGCGCGCGTGCGCGCATTCCTCGTTGAGGAGGGGTTTCGGGTGGCAGGAGTGGCGTGAATACAGGGCCAGCGGACGAGGAAGGCTGGAACGCCACGGGGCGATGGGAAAAAGTTTCAGAGTAAAACGAAAAAAAACCAAAATACCGTTGACCGAAATGCGTTCTTTGATACTTTTCGCCTCCCACGCAGCGGCAGGGAATGCCGGGCCGACCGGTTCGATGAGGAAATTAAAAAAACTTGAAAAAACCGGTTGACGAAGCGGAAAAACGAGCTAACTTGCTCGTCCCGCAACGGTGGAGGCGATCGACGGAAATGACGGCGTTAAAAAAAATCGAAAGATTTGGTTGACGACGGAAAAAAAACCGGTAGGTTGTCCATCCCGCCACGGTGAAAGCCGAGCGGGGAAACGCAGCGAAAGCTGACGGCTCGCGACAAGGCGAGAGGTTCTTTTGGAGGGCTGGCTGGTGAATCCGGGAAACCGGGTTGACGGCATGGTCTGAAAAAAGGCGCGATCTTTGAAAGTCTGGTTCCGAAGTTTTTCGAACGGTCGAAAGCTTGGAACGGTTGAGGATAGCAAAAATTGAATTGTGCGTTGAACGTCAAATTATTTGAACTTAAACATTAATTGACCGAAGCGGACCACCTGATCTCACAAGAAAGGTGGCGAGCTAATATAAGGTCAGAATTTTGCTCGGGCTATAGCGGCCCGGCACAAATTTTCTACGGAGAGTTTGATTCTGGCTCAGAACGAACGCTGGCGGCGTGGATAAGACATGCAAGTCGAACGGGATTGTTTTTGTAGCAATACAAAAGCAGTCTAGTGGCGAACGGGTGCGTAACACGTGGGCAATCTGCCGAAAAGTGGGGGATAGCTCGCCGAAAGGCGAATTAATACCGCATGTGGTCAGGAGGGACATCCCTCCAACACTAAAGCCGGGGCAACCTGGCGCTTTTTGATGAGCCCGCGGCCTATCAGCTTGTTGGTGAGGTAACGGCTCACCAAGGCTATGACGGGTAGCTGGTCTGAGAGGACGACCAGCCACACTGGAACTGAGACACGGTCCAGACACCTACGGGTGGCAGCAG
>Ga0118677_10004382_pt1 | contig 25778 bp, 16 predicted proteins | sample AliMusrvi5mmetaG_FD_86154 | JGI IMG/M metagenome (GOLD analysis project Ga0118677, IMG submission 86154)
TGCCGAGGTGGACGACGCAATAAAGCAGGTGCCACTCGTGGCCGAAACCACACTCATCGGCGGGGAGCGCCGCCAGTTGCGCGTTCTCTTCGACCCGGTAAAGTTGGCCTCACGCCAGCTCGCCGCCGCTGAGATCGCGCCGATGCTACAGTCGGCGAACCGCCAGATCATCGCCGGTCCGCTCACGGACCATAACCGCGAGGTTCTGCTTCAAACTGGCAGCTTTCTCACTAGCGCGAAGGACGTTGGCAACGTCGTAGTCGGTGTGCATGACCAGAAGCCTGTTTACGTGCGTGATGTGGCGACGATTGTGGATGGGCCGGAGGAGCCGAGCCAATACGTGTTCTTTGGAAACGGAGCGGCCATGTCCAATCGGCAGGGTGTCGGCAGTCTCCAACTGGCTGCAACGTCGTCCGGCACGCAGGTTGGGAAACCTGCGATACAGCAGATTGGAAATCTGCGCTACGATGAAGAGCCGGCCGTCACCTTGAGCATCGCCAAGCGGCCGGGGGCCAACGCCATCTCGGTCGCCGAGCAGGTCTTGAAGAAAGTCGAGACGCTCCGAGGCCGCGTCATCCCCAATGGCGTGCAAATGTCCATCACCCGCCACTACGGCCAGACGGCAGAGGCGAAGTCCGACGAGTTGCTGCTCCACATGGGCATCGCGGTAGTCGGTGTGTCCGTGCTCATCCTCCTGACGCTTGGCTGGCGCGAATCGATCATCGTCGGCATCGCCATCCCTTGCACGTTGGCGCTGACGTTGCTGGTCTTCTACCTTCACGGCTACACGCTCAACCGCATCACCCTCTTCGCCCTGATCTTCTCTATCGGCATCCTGGTGGACGATGCCATCGTCGTCGTCGAGAACATCGTCCGCCACTTCCACCTGTCCCAGAACAAAGGCCGCCCCTGGTCAACCATCGCCGTCGAGGCGGTGAATGAAGTCGGCAACCCGACCATTCTCGCCACCTTCGCCGTCATCTCAGCCGTGCTGCCGATGGCCTTCGTCGGCGGATTGATGGGACCTTACATGCGGCCGATCCCGACCGGGTCGAGCGCTGCGATGTTTTGGTCATTGGCCATTGCTTTCATCGTCACGCCCTGGGCGGCAATTCGGATTCTGCGCTGGGGCCGTAAGTATTCGCGGCTGACGGAGGGTGTCGCGGGCGCGGCCGACGGCGGACAGCCGCACTCCCACTTCGCGCACGAGGAGGATTTCTTCACGCGGCTCTACCGGCGTTTCATGGAGCCAATGATCGCCAAGGCCCGTTGGCGGATGGCCTTCCTTGCCGGAATCATTCTTCTGCTCCTTGCCTCGATGGCGACCGTTGGTCTCGGCTGGGTGAAGGTGAAGATGTTGCCGTTCGACAACAAGAGCGAGTTCCAGATCATCCTCAATATGCCCGAAGGGAGCGCGCTGGAACGCACTGCCCAGGCCGCTCGCGAAATCGCCGCCGCCGTGAGCGGGGAGCCCGAGGTGACGGACTACCAAGTCTATGTGGGCGTTGGTTCGCCCTTCAACTTCAACGGCCTGGTACGTCATTACTTCATGCGCGGAGGGGCGAACGTGGCGGACATCCAGGGAAACCTCGTCGGCAAGAACGAGCGCAAAGCCAAGAGCCACGACATCGCCAAGCGCGTCCGCCCCCGCGTGGCGGCCATTGCGGAAAAATACGGGGCGCGCGTTGCCGTTGCGGAGGTGCCGCCAGGCCCGCCGGTATTGCAGACGCTCGTGGCGGAGATCTACGGCCCGACGGAGGATTCCCGGCTTCGCATGGCCCGCGCAGTGCGCGCCGTCTTCCAGAGCGTGGACGGCGTGGTGGACATCGACTGGTACGTCGAGGCCGACCAACCCAAGGCGAAGTTCGTCATCGACAAGGAAAAGGCCGCGCTCAACGGCATCAGCGCCGAAACGATCTCGCAAACGCTGCGCATCGCCGTGGCCGGGGAGTCTATCGATTTGCTCCACATGCCGCGCGAAAAAGAGGACGTGAACCTGACGCTCGAACTGCCGCGCTCGGCCCGCGTGACCCCGGAGGAATTGCTGGCGCTGCGGGTCCGCTCCGGCGATGCCAACGCCCTCCCCGAGCCCGGCGCATCCAGCGGGACGCAGCTCGTCCCATTGCGCGAACTGGTCCAAATCGAAAAGACCATTACCGACAAGAGCATCTATCATAAAAACCTGATGCCGGTGACATACGTGATCGGCGATGTGGCGGGCACAATCGAAAGCCCCGTCTACGCCATCGCAAAAATGAACCAGGCGCTGGCGAAACTGGACACCGCAGCCTTTGGAGGCTCCGGGGCAAAGCTGCAAGTTTTCAACATCGCCATGCCGTTTACCAGCGAACAGCCCGCGCTCAAATGGGACGGCGAATGGCACATCACCCTTGAGGTCTTCCGCGATCTCGGCACCGCGTTCGCCGCCGTGTTGGTCATCATCTACGTGCTGATGGTCGGTTGGTTCCGCTCCTTCCTCACGCCGCTCGTCGTCATGGTGGCGATCCCCTTCTCGCTTGTCGGCATCCTGCCCGCGCACGGCGCGCTGGGGGCATTCTTCACCGCCACCTCGATGATCGGCTTCATGGCCGGGGCGGGCATCGTCGTGCGCAACTCGATCATCCTGGTCGATTTCATCGAACTGCGCCTGAGAGAAGGCATGCCGCTGGCCGAGGCGGTCGTCGATGCCGGGGCCGTGCGCTTTCGCCCGATGCTGCTTACGGCAATGGCCGTGGTCGTTGGAGCGGGCGTGATCCTTTTCGACCCGATCTTCCAGGGGCTCGCCATTTCGCTCATGGCGGGCGAAGTCGCCTCGCTCTTGATTAGCCGGATGGCCGTGCCTGTGCTTTACTTCATGGCCAACGCACGGCGCACAATCGTAAAATGAAAATCACCCCCATCGGCACGATCCATTCCCCGCACAAGCAGGCGACCGGCACTCCGGTGCAACCGGCCTTTGCGCAAGGCATCCCAGGCACCGTCGAGCTATTCCCGGAATTTGCGCCGGGGCTCAAGGACCTTGACGGTTTTGAGCGCATCTGGCTGATCTATTGGTTTGACCGGGCCTCGCCAGCACAACTGGAAGTAACGCCTTACCTGGATACCCAAACCCGCGGCCTTTTTGCGACCCGCTCCCCCTGCCGCCCCAATCCCATCGGGATGTCCTGCGTGCGAATCAGCCGGATCGAAGGAAACGTGATCCATGTTCTCGATCTGGATATGCTGGATGGAACACCGCTCCTGGACATAAAGCCTTATGTCCCCGCTTTCGACGCCCACGCGGCGGAGCGCATCGGGTGGTTTGGCACCGTAAAGGGCGTTTCCAAGAGTGCCGACGACCGGTTCGAGGCGAAATAATCGGAGCGTAGAAAATACGGGGGGAAGCAGTGGAACTCCCTGATTTCCCCTATTGCGGGAAGGGGGTTTCGGGCGCAAATTATTGTTGGAACTGTGTTATGAAACGCGCACTCGGCATCGAAGGCGGCGGGACGAAAACGGAGTGGGTTTACCTGGACGATTCCGGCGTGCCCTCGTGCAGCGGCACCCTCCCTGCCGCCAATCTGCGGCTCATTACCGACGACGCCCTGGAGCGCATCTTCCGCGTCCTGCCCGCTCATCTCACCCACCTCGGCGTTTTCCTGGCCGGGTGTGCCACGGCAGACGACCGCCGCCGTCTGGAGGCCTGCGTGACGCGCGTCTGGCCCGGCGCAAAAGCCGTCGTCGGCAGCGACCGCGAATCGGGTTTTGCCGCCGCGTTCGGCGCAAATGACGGCGTGGCGGTTATCGCCGGAACCGGCTCCGCCATCACCGGCCGCCGCAACGGTCGCATGGAAAAAGCCGGGGGGTGGGGCCAACTGCTCGGCGATATCGGCAGCGGCTACCATCTGGCCGTCCAAGCGCTGCGGCACGTGCTCTGGACGTATGATCTGACCCGGCGCATGACCCGCCCCGGGGAGAGCCTGCTTTCCGCCCTCACCCTCAACCGCGTGGAAGACCTGGTGCGCTGGGCCGAGGAGGCGGATAAACTCTCGGTCGCCCAGCTTGCCCCCGTAGTCTTTGAAGCGGCGGAAGAGGGGGACGCCGAGATGGGGAACATCCTGGACCGGGGCGCGGAGGCGCTCGCCGACGGCGCGTGCGCGGTCATCCGGCGGCTGGGGTTTGAGACGCCCCCGGAGATCAAATTGCAGGGGGGGCTTTTTGTTCACCACCCGGCCTATGCGCAGCGGTGCGCCCGGCGGATCGCCGAAACGTGGCCCAAGGCGCAGGTGAGCGTTTGCACGGAATCGGGCGCAGCCGGTTCCCTCTGGCTGGCCGCGCGCGAACTGGCCACACCCCAACCCATGGAGCCGGAGATCGACCTCACCGAACTGGCAGGGGCGCTCACCGAACAGCCCAACCCGCGTTCGCAAGGGCTAGACGCCATGAGCGCGCCGGAGATCGTCGATTTGTTCCTCGCCGAGGAAGCCTGTGTGGCCGACGCCCTCCAAGGCGCGCGCACGGCCCTCGTCGCCGCTGTCGAGCTGACCGCCGACGCCCTGCGCAACGGAGGCCGCCTCTTTTACGTCGGCGCGGGCACCAGCGGGCGGTTGGGTGTGCTGGACGCCAGCGAGATCCCCCCCACCTTTGGCGCTCCGCCGGACCTGGTGCAAGCCATCATGGCGGGCGGAGCGTCTGCGCTCTACCGCGCGGCCGAGGGAGCGGAAGACCAGCGGGAAGCCGGGGCGCTGGCCATCGCGGAGCGGGGCGCGCGGCCCGGCGACACCGTTTGCGGCATCACCGCCAGCGGGCGGACCCCTTTTGTGCTCGGCGCGCTGGAGCGGGCTCGGGAAATCGGCGCTCACACGTTATTTCTCTCGTGCAACCCGGCCCGCCACCACAACGGCTCGCCATGGGATGTGGAGATCGACCTGGCAACCGGGCCGGAACTGCTGGCCGGTTCCACGCGGCTCAAAGCGGGGACCGCCACCAAATGCGCTTTGAACATCCTCTCGACCGCCGTCATGGTGCGGCTGGGAAAAGTGCATGGGAACCTCATGGCGGGCGTCGTCGTCACCAATGCCAAGCTGCGCGACCGGGCCATCCGGCTCGTCGCCGCCCTGCGCGGCCTGTGCCGCCCGGAGGCCGAGTCGCTCCTGGAAGCCAACGGCTGGGATGTCCGGCGCTGCCTGCCGCCGGGGTAGGAAGACGCGGAGACGGGGAGAAAGGGAGACGCGGAGAAGGCCCACAAACCCTTGACGCCCACTCCCCGCGCCATCATGCTGTCTGCTTCCCTATGGCCATTGAAATCCAAACGCTGAACACCTCTGCATTGAAGTCCCGCGTGGGCGCAATGCGGAGGTATCTTTGACTTACCCACGCTGCAATCGCGCTTAAGCGAACTGGAGAGCCTCATGAGCGCCCCCGACTTCTGGGAGAACCGGGAGCGAGCGCAGGATTCCGTGGAGGAAGTGGCCTCGCTGCGCAATAAAATCGAGCCGTTCAAGGCCCTGGAGCAGGGCATTGACGACCTGGAAGTCCTCAAAGCCCTGGCCCTGGAGGAGCCGGACCCCTCCCAACAAGCCGCCGCGGCCCAGGAGGTGGAGGCCGAATACAACGCCTTTCTGGAAAAACTCGACGCCTTTGAATTGCAGAGCTACCTGAGCGGCCCCCAGGACCGCGCCAACTGCTTCCTCGTCATCCACTCCGGCGCGGGCGGCACGGAATCGTGCGACTGGGCCGACATGCTCCTGCGCATGTACCAGCGCTGGTGCGAACGCCACGGGTTCAAGGCCGAGATCGTCGACATCCAGGAGGGCGAGGAAGTGGGTATCAAATCGGCCACGCTCCAGATCACCGGCGAATACGCCTACGGCTACCTGCAAACCGAGCGAGGCGTCCACCGGTTGGTGCGCATCTCCCCCTTCGACGCCAACAAACGCCGCCACACCACGTTCGCCAGCGTGGACGCCACCCCGGAGCTTGCCGAATCGGCCCCCATCGAGGTCAACCCGGCGGACTTGGATTGGGACACCTTCCGCTCCGGCGGCAAAGGCGGCCAGAACGTCAACAAAGTGGAAACCGCCGTTCGCCTGACGCACCGCCCCAGCGGCATCATCGTCGCCTGCCAGGCCGAGCGCAGCCAGGGCCGCAACCGCGAGCTGGCCATCAAGATGTTGAAAGCGCGGCTCTTCCAGGTCGAGCAGGACAAAAAGAGCGCCGAGATTGATCGGCAGTATGGGGAAAAAGGGGACATCGCCTGGGGCAGCCAGATCCGCTCCTACGTCTTCCAGCCCTACCAGATGGTCAAGGATCACCGCACGGGGGTGGAAACCAGCGATGTCCAGGGGGTCATGGATGGAGCCATCGACCCCTTCATCCACGGCAAACTGCGCGGACTGGTCAATAAAAAGGGCACCACCGATAACGACGAGGAGTAACTCTTACGATGAAGCGCATCCTGCCATGGCTCGCTCTGTTTTTCTTTTGGGCCGCACTCTATATCCCTGGGCTGGAAGACCCGGAAATCAAGGGTGAGGAAGCCCGGCGCGCGCTCCCCGCGATCACCATGCTGCAAACCGGCGACTGGGTGGTGCCCCACTTGAACGGCCTCCCCTACCTGCGCAAGCCGCCGCTGGTCAACTGGCTCATCGCCGCCTCCGTCCACGCCTCGGGCAAGCAGGATGAATGGAGCGTGCGGCTCCCCTCCGCCCTGGCCATGCTGGCCCTGGGGCTGGCTGTTTTTGGAACCGCCGCCCGCTGGCTCCCCCGCCCTATGGCCTGGGTGGCCGCCGCGGCCGCGCTTTCGGGGATCGGCCTGTGGGAAAAGGGACGGCTCGCGGAAATCGAGGCCGTCTACGTGGCGCTTACGGGGATCGCCTTTGCCTGGTGGCTGGCCGCCTGGGTCAACCGCAAACGGGGGTTCGCCCTGTGGCTTGTCCCCTCTCTTTTCCTGGGACTCGGGCTCCTGGCCAAAGGCCCCGCGCACGTGCTGTTTTTTTACGCCATCGTCATCCCCGTCCTCTTCGCCGCGCGGGAACAGCGCGAACTCTGGAGCGCGGGCCACCTGGTGGGGCTGGCGCTGGCGGGGCTCGTTTTTGCCGCGTGGGTCGTCCCCTATTTCCACGCCACGGCTGCCATCCACGCCAATGCCATCTGGGCCAACGAGATGAAGCAACATGTCGGGGGCGTCCACGAGAGCTTTGCAAGCATCGGGGCCGATGTCCTGAACACCCTCGCCAACGGGCTGCCGTGGATTCTCCTCACCCCGCTTTGGTGGAGCCGCCGCGTACTGGACGGCCTGGAACCACGGCGGCGGATGCTCCTTAGCGTCGCACGCTGGCCGCTGGCGCTGGGCTTTGTGGGCATTGTGCTCATCCCCGGCATGGTTCCCCGCTACACGCTGCCCTTCTACCCCGTCCTCGCGCTGCTCGTGGCCCTGGTCCTCCCGTCCGTGGGCCCGGTCGCGCAAAAAATCTGGGGCGGGCTGAACAAGACGCTCGCCGGGCTGATCGCCGTGGGCGCCGTGGGCAGCCTCTTTTATGTCGGCGGGTTCGCCCGCGTGGAGTGGGAAGACTTCCGGTTCGCGCTGGTCTTTGCCACGCTGGCGGCCCTGGCCTGGCGCGCACTGAAAGAGGAAAGGCCCGTCCAGCTTGCATTGGGAACAACTCTCGCATTTGCCGCAGTCCTCGCCATTTACGCCGCCGTCATCCAGCCCAAAGTCCGCCAGCTGGCCGACCTGCGCGGCGCGGGAGCGAAGGTTGCCGCAACTGTCCCGGCCTCCTCCCCTCTCTACTTGGTAGACGCCACGTGCGCCCCCGTTCTCTTTTACATCCCGCGGCCCTGCACCTTCCTCAACTCCTCCGAAAAAATGCCGTCGAAAGCGGAATACTTCCTCGTGCTCGGAAAAAAACTGAGGGGCAACCTCGCGCAAGCTCATCAACTGGCCCACTTTGGCAACTCCAAGGACACTCAAATGTTACTCCTCCATCTGCCCCGGTAAGCGCCCGCCCGCTTTTCCTTCTCCCCACGCGTTGACACCGGCAGCGAGGCTGCATAGTGTGATAGTTCCCATGAAAACCGTGATTGCAACCCCCGAGGCCCCCAAGGCCGTTGGTCCCTACTCCCAAGCCATCGCCGTGGGCGATTTGCTCTTTTGCGCCGGGCAGATCCCGCTCGACCCCGCCACCGGCGAGCTGGTCGCGGGCGATGTCAGCGCCCAGGCCGAGCGGGTGCTTCAAAATATCGCGGGCGTGCTGCGCGCCAATGGGATGACCTTCGCAAACGTCGTGAAATCCACGGTTTTCATGGTCGATCTGGCACATTTTGCCGCTATGAACACCGTCTACGCCAAATATTTTACCGAGCCCTTCCCTGCCCGCTCCACCATCCAGATCGCCGCCCTGCCCAAGGGGGCGCAGGTGGAAATTGAAGTCATCGCCGCCAAATAGCTTCAAATAATCGCTCGAAACGCCCGCTTTTTTCCCGAACCTGTCATGACGCAAGACGATATCCTCGCACTTTTCCGGCAAACCCACGCCCTCCTGGACGGCCATTTCCTCCTGCGAAGCGGCCTGCACAGCCGCCAATTCTTCCAATGCGCCATTCTCTTGCAGCATACCCCCATCGCCGCGCGCATCTGCGCCGCCCTGGCGAAAAAGCTCGCCTCCATCGAGGCCGACAGCGTGATCTCTCCTGCCCTGGGCGGGTTGATCGTGGGGCATGAAGTGGGGCGCGCGCTCGGCAAACGCCACATTTTCGCGGAAAAAGAGGAAGGCAAGCTGGTCCTGCGACGCGGGTTCCAGATCGCCCAGGGCGAACGCTTCCTGGTGCTCGAAGACGTGGTGACGCGCGGCGGCCGCGTGCAGGAAACCATCGACATCGTGCGCGCCCATGGCGGCGTGGTGGTGGCGGTGGGAACACTCGTGGACCGCAGCGGAGGCAATGCGCCCGATTTCGGTTGCCCCTTTATCAGTCTTGTGCAAATGACTCCCGAGACGTTTGAGCCGGATAACCTCCCGCCCGACCTCGCCGGAACCCCGGCCACCAAACCCGGCAGCAAATAGGATACTTTTTTTATGGTAAACTGGATTTTGAAGAAAATCGTCGGTTCTAAGAACCAACGGGAAATTCGCCGTCTACGCAAGGTCGTCGAGCAAATCAACGCCATCGAGTCGGGCCTGAACGCCCTCTCCGACGACGAACTGCGCGCCAAAACGGCGGCATGGAAGGCGGAACTCTCCGCCATCACCGACCTCAACGCCCAGCAGGCCCGTCTCAACCAGATTCTGCCCGAAGCCTTTGCCGTCGTAAAGAACGGCGCCCGGCGACTCTGCGGCAAGGAGGCCAACGTCTCCGGCCAGACGGTCGTCTGGAACATGGTCCACTTTGACGTACAGTTGATCGGCGGCATCGTCCTCCACCAGGGGCGCATCACCGAAATGGCCACCGGCGAAGGCAAAACCCTCGTCGCCACCCTGCCGCTCTACCTGAACGCCCTCACCGGGCGCGGCGCGCACCTCGTCACCGTCAACGACTACCTCGCCAAGCGCGACTCGGACTGGATGGGCTTCCTCTTCCAGTTCCTCGGCCTCACCTGCGGCTGCATCCAGAACGACCAGCCGCCGGAAATCCGCCGCGCGCAATATCAGTGCGACATCACCTACGGCACGAACTCCGAGTTCGGCTTTGACTACCTGCGAGACAACGGCATGGCCACCACCCGCGAGACACAGGTGCAGCGCGGCTACGCCTACGCCATCGTGGACGAAGTGGACTCCATCTTGATCGACGAGGCCCGCACCCCGCTCATCATCTCCGGCCCCTCCACCGTCACCACGCAGCAATACGACCAGTACAAGCCGATCGTCGAGCAGTTGGTCAAAAAGCAGTCCCTCCTATGCAACCGCATCGCCAGCGAGGCCGAGCAATTCTTTGCCGAAGGAAATAAGGAAGAGGGCGCAAAAGCCTACTTCAAACTCAAACTCGGCCAGCCCCGGCACAAGAGCCTCCTCCACGCCATGGAGGACCCCGAACTGCGCCGCGCCATCGAGAAAACCGAACTCTCATACTACGGCGACACCCTCAAAGAGGAGCTTTTCCACATTAAAGAGGAGCTCTACTACAACATCGACGAGCGCGCCCACGAAGCCGACTTGAGCGAGCTGGGCCGCGAGTTCCTCAACCCCGGCGATCCCGACTCCTTCGTTCTGCCCGATCTGATCAGCGAATACGCCGACATCGACCTCAACCCCGCCTTCACCGACGCCCAGAAGATCGAGGAAAAAGCCAAACGCCAGGCCTTCTGCGACAAACAGGCCGAGCGGATGCACTGCATCACCCAGCTCCTGCGCGCCTTCTGTCTCTTTGAAAAGGACGTCCAATACGTCATCGAAGAGAACAAAGTCGTCATCGTCGACGAATACACCGGGCGCAAAATGCCCGGACGCCGCTGGAGCGACGGTCTGCACCAGGCCGTGGAGGCAAAGGAAGGCGTGCAGGTGGACCGCGAAACGCAAACGCTGGCCACCATCACCATCCAGAACTACTTCCGCCTCTACTTCAAACTCGCGGGCATGACCGGCACCGCCGAAACCGAGGCCAACGAGTTCCACGACATCTACAAGCTCGACGTCATCGTCATCCCCACCAACCAACCGTGCATCCGCAAGGATCTCAATGACTTGATCTTCAAGACCCGGCGCGAGAAATACAACGCCGTCGTCCAGGAAATCAAACTCGCCCACGGCCGCAACCAGCCCGTGCTCGTCGGCACCGTCAGCGTCGAGGCGTCCGAACTCGTAAGCCGGATGCTCAAGCGCGAGAAAATCCCGCACACCGTCCTCAACGCCAAGTTCCACGCCCAGGAAGCCGAGATCGTCGCGCGCGCGGGTCAGCCCGGCTCCGTCACCATCTCCACCAACATGGCGGGACGCGGCACGGACATCAAACTCGGGCCCGGCGTCGTGGAAGCCGGCGGCCTCTACGTCATCGGCACCGAGCGGCACGAATCCCGCCGCATCGACCGCCAGTTGCGCGGACGCTGTTCGCGCCAGGGCGACCCCGGTCTCTCCCGCTTCTACGTCTCCTTCGAGGACGATCTCATGCGCAACTTCGGCGCGGCGGATCGCATGACCAAGATCATGGAGCGCTTCGGCATGAAGGAAGGCGAGGAGCTGGAGCATCCGTGGCTCAACAAATCCGTCGAGACCGCCCAGCGCCGCGTCGAGCAGCGCAACTACATGATCCGCCGCCGCACCCTGGAGTTCGACGACGTGATGAACAAGCAGCGCGAAGTCGTTTATGGCCTGCGCAATGACTCCATCGAAAGCGACGAGCCGCGCAAGGTGGTTTACGAGATCGTGGACGAAGCGATCGCCGCGAAAGTCGAGGGGTTCATGGAGCCCGGGGACGCCGGGGCAAACTATTCCGGCCTGCTCACCTGGGTCAACACCACCTTCCCGCTCGGGCTGACCCCTGAAAAGGCCGGGTTTGAAAGCATGCCCCCGGAGCAGATCACCGCCTGGATCATCGAGAAGGTGAAAAACGCCTACGAACTCAAGACCCGCCACGAGGAGCCCGAGGCCGTCCGGAGCCTGGAGCGCTACATCATCCTCAACGCCATCGACCGTCTCTGGCAGGAACACCTCTACGCCATGGACTCCCTGCGCGAGGGCGTGCATCTGCGCGCCTACGGGCAAAAGGACCCGCTCGTGGAGTACAAGAACGAGGCCTACGACATGTTCGTGGAGCTGATGGGGAACATCAAAAACGAAGTCCTCCACAACCTGTTCCGCAGCACCTCCAATCTCCAGGCCTTCGAGCATTTCCTCGCCAGCCTTCCCCAGCATTTGTTGCATCAGGAAGACAGCGGGGCAATGGCGGGCGGCGAAGCGACTTCCGGCGAAAAACAAGCGCCGCAAAAAATCCGCGCCGTGCCGGTCCGCCGCGACGACGCCAAAGTCAGCCGCAACGACCCGTGCCCGTGCGGCAGCGGCCGCAAATACAAGAGCTGCTGCGGACGCAAGGCGTAGCCGGGAGACGGTGGAGCGATGGAATACCCGCAATGGGCAATTTCCACCCATTGTTGGACAACGCCCATCGCAATCACCGCTTGCGCGGGAGCGCGGCCTCGCTTTAAATAGTCGCACCCAACCGTGAGTTCTTTTCGCTTTTTCCGCCCCGCCCTCCTTGACGCGCTCCTAAACTACCGCCGCGCGATGCTGCTGCCGGATGTGATCGCTGGCATCACCGTCGGCATCATCGCCCTGCCGCTGGCCATTGGCTTCGGCATCGCCTCCGGCGTCACCCCCAGCCAGGGGCTCTGGACTGCCATCATCGCCGGGTTCCTCATTTCCGCGCTCGGCGGCAGCAACGTGCAAGTGGGGGGGCCCACCGGCGCATTCGTCCCCATTCTCTTCGCCATCGCCACCCGCTACCAGTATGACGGGCTGGCCCTGGCCACCATGATGGCCGGCGTCTTCCTCTTTATCATCGGCGCGTTCCGGCTCGGTTCGCTCATCAAATTCATCCCGTATTCCGTGGTCGCCGGGTTTACCAGCGGCATCGCCGTCGTCATCGCCATCGGCCAGCTCAAACAACTCCTCGGGCTCGAACTCAAACCGTGCGCCGAAGCGCTTCCACAGCTCTGGGCCATCCTCACCCACCTTTCCGGCACCCACTGGCAAAGCCTCGCGCTCGGCTTGCTCGCGCTGGGCATCATCATTGGCTGGCCCAAACGCTGGCGCGCGGTGCCCCCTTCCATCGTTGCCATCCTGCTCACCGCCGTCATCGTCTATGTCTGGAACCCCGACCCGCAGGTGGTCGCCACCATCGGCTCGAAATTCGGCGCAAAGGCGATGGTCGGTCTGCCGCAACTACACCTCCCGCACATTTCCTTTGAACGCATCCAGCAACTCATGGGGCCCGCCATGACCATCGCCATGCTGGGAGCCATCGAGTCCCTCCTCTCCGCCATGGTCGCCGACGGGATGATCGAGACCCGGCACGACTCCAACCAGGAGCTCATGGGGCAGGGGATCGCCAATTTCCTTTGCCCGTTCTTCGGCGGCATCTCCGCCACCGGCGCCATCGCCCGCACCGCCACCAACGTCCGCAGCGGCGGGCGCACTCCCGTCGCGGGGATCATCCACGCCGTCACCCTGCTCATCATCGTGCTCGTCGCGGCCCCGTTGGCCAGTTACCTGCCGCTTTCCGCGCTTTCCGCCGTGTTGCTCGTGGTGGCCTTCCGCATGGGCGAATGGTTCAATTTCAAGGAACTGATGCGCGGCCCCAAGAGCGACTACCTCGTCCTCATCGCGACGTTTGTGATGACGGTCGCCTTCGACCTCACCATCGCCGTCGGCTTCGGCATGGCCCTCGCCTTCATCCTCTTCATCAAAAAAATGGAGGAAATCACCCATGTGCGCCTCATCACCGAGGACAGCGACGTCGGTCTCGGAGGGGATTCCATCCGCGACAAAGCCGTCCCCGATGGCGTGCTGGTTTACCGCATCGAAGGGCCGTTCTTCTTCGGCGTCGCCGAAAAACTCGAGACCGCGCTGGCCGGGGCGCAGATGATCCCGCGCATCGTCATCTTCCGGATGCGCGCCGTGCCCGCCATCGACGGCAGCGGCCTGCGCGCGCTGGAGATCATGCTGCACAAATTCAACCGGCGCGGCACCAAGCTCATCCTGAGCGGCGTGCAGCCCCAGCCGATGAAAGTGCTCTTCAACTCCGGCTTCGTGGATAAGGTCGGCCTGGAAAACATCTGCGCGGACATTGACGCCTCCCTCGCCCGCGCTTGGGAGATTGTGGAAGCTGGGGAGCCCGCGCCCTCCGTAGCAGGCGGATAAGGGGAGGCGCAGGGAAGCCAAGCTTCACCAAGAAATGCGTTACGAAGTTCAACTTCGTAACGAGGGAAAGCAGCCTAACGTCCAAGCTCAGCGATGGCTTGGGCGGCGGCGGTGGAGCGCACCGTGCGCTCACAAAGTCCCGCCACCTTCGAAAGAACGGCGGAGAGGCCGTTATCTGGAGCGCCTGATTGATGGCAATTTGTGAATTATTTCAATCTCAAATCTGAAACAAATTCCGGCGAGACAATCTGACTGCTGCCGTCGGCCAGATGAATGACTATGAGATGCTGATAAACATCCACTCTTGCATCTTTTGGAATAGCACCGCCTGAATTATTTAGCGTGTAGGACAGCGGATGTTCCCAAACAGTGCCGCTAACAGGCACGCCGGAAACAATTGGCCGCGACGAATCAGAACAACCCGTAACAAAAAGTGAAATCGTGAGTGCTGAAATATAGAGCGCGATTTTCATAAAAGTGTAATGCCGCCTCCCCCCGTTTTGGGGTGTTATCTGACAAGAACCGGGAATTTATTGGGGCGGCGGCTGGCATTGGGGAATGTGTATGCGATTTGCGCCGGGCTTGGGAAGGTTTTTCCCTCGTGACGAAGTTGAACTTCGTCACGCGCCCATCCCGCGAAGCTGTGCTTCGCAAACATGCCACTGTCTTGCGATGACACTTTCAGGACACAGGCGTGCTGCATTCGTTGGCTGGCCTGTGAAGCCAAGCTTCACCAAGAAATGCGTTACGAAGTTCAACTTCGTAACGAAGGAACGAAGGAACGAGGCAAAAGAAGGATTGTCTGCGTAGCGAAAAATCGCTTCAGCGCCTCTGGCAACCTCACCGCGAGATGGTGACCAGCGTGCCGACGTCCATCTCCCGATAGAGCCGCACGGCGTTCTCGTACGGCAACCGGATGCAGCCGTGCGAGGCCGGATACCCCGGCACCACCCCCGCGTGCATTCCAAAGTCCCGGCAGCTCATCCGCATGAAATAAGGCATCTCGGCATGGTAGATGGTGGAGACGCGCAGCCGCGTTTTATCGGTCACGACAAAGCGCCCCGTCGGTGTCGGAAAGCCGGGCATCCCCGTGGAGACCGCCGTGACCATCGCCACGCGTCCGTCCTTGTAGAGGATCGCCCGCTGGTTGCCGATGGAAATCTCCACCCACATCCGCTGATCCTCCGGGCGCGGGCTTTTCCCCAGGAGCACCTGCAACATTTCCGCGGAACCGCAGCGGCGGGCGGCGAAGTCGATCGCCGTCATTTTGTAGCGCGCGGTCCGCGCCCCGCGTTTCGCGCCGTATTGCAGCAGGGTTTGCACATATTCCAGGCGGCCCATCCCGGCGGCGAGCATCAGGGGGGTCAGCCCGCGTTCCGTCTCCACATAATCCCGTATCCCCGCGTCGCTCACGAGCCGCGAGAAATCTTTTTTGACCGGCGCGGTGAGCGGCGTGTTCGGGTCGGCCCCGCATTCCAGCAGGAGAGAAAACATCGCTTGGTCCCCGGTGACAACCGCGTGGGCGAGGAGAGGTTGCCGCGAATCCGCCGTCAGCGGAGCCGTGGCGTGATTTTCCAGCAGCAAGCGAATGAACGGCTTGTCCGCCCGGCCCAGCGCGCCCTGCAGCGCCTCCAGCGCCGGGCGGCCCCATTGCTCCGGGCGCTCCGCACGCAGGACCGGCTCGATCACATCCAATAGGCCTGTGTGCAATGCGTGAGCCAGGGAGGTTTGCGTTCCACCGCAGCAATCCCCCGTCACCTCGGCTCCGTGGGCGATGAGCCATTCCACGGCGGGGCGCGACTTCGCAAATATCGCATAATCCAGCGCCGTGTGTTCCATCCTGTCCGTTTGGTTCACTTCCGCGCCCAGATCGTAAAGCTCCTTCATCAATACCAGATCCCCTTTCCCTGCCGCGTCCATTAACGGGGTCGTCCCGTTTTCGTCAATGGCATTGGGGTCCACGGGCGGGTCCGCCACCTGGATCGGCGCGGTCTCTTTTTTGGGAGGTGGAAGGGGGAGGCGAAATTCATCGCGCTTGAGCTCGGGTGCGGGACTCGCCGAAGGGGATGGAATGCTCTGCTGGCGACCCTGGGGGAGGGGAGATGGCAGTCTTTGGCCCACCGCCGGCGGCGGTTGCATCCCTGGCGTGTCCCAACCCATCCAATGCACCAGCGTGGTTGCCAATATCGCAAGTGAACAGCCGATGACGTAACCTCCCGCCCGCGCCCAAAATCTCGGTCCCGATATCCCCACGCCGAGGTTTCGGGTAACGCGGAGGAAATGGACTGGTTGCCCGGTGTGCAGTTCCCGGTTCTCTTTCCCTGCGACTTCGTGCTACGCTGCGCGCGCGATGAACCTCCAAGCACCGGCCAAGATCAACCTGCACCTGTCCGTCCTCGGGAAACGCCCGGACGGATTCCATGAAATCGATTCGATCCTGGTCCCGCTGACGCTTGCCGACACGCTCACGCTGGAGGCGGGCGACGAATCCCGCATCGCTTTCACCTGCAGCGACGCCACCCTCCCGTGCGACGACTCCAACCTCGTCGTGCGTGCGGCGCGCCGGTTCTTTGAAACCGCCGGGCTCCCTCCCTCCGTGCGCATCCATCTGCAAAAAGCGGTCCCCCACGGCGCGGGCCTGGGCGGCGGCAGCAGCGACGCCGCAACGACGCTTGCGGGGCTCAACGAACTTTTCGGCGCACCGCTTGCGCCTGAGGCGCTTCGTGCCCTCGCGGCGGAGATCGGCTCCGACGTCCCGTTCTTTCTCGCCCTCAGCGCCGCCGTTTGCCGCGGGCGCGGGGAGATTGTCGAGGCGGTTCCCTTTCCTCATCGGCTGCCGCTGCTGCTCATCAAACCGGACTTCGGCGTGCCGACCCCGTGGGCCTACAGTCGGTGGAGCGACTCCCGGGAAATCCCCGGCATCTCCTACGCGCCGCAGGAGTTCGCCTGGGGCCGCCTCGTCAACGACCTGGAGCGGCCGGTGTTCGAGAAATACCTCTTCCTGCCGGTGCTCAAACGCTGGCTGCTCCAGCAGCCCGAGACCGCGGGCGCGCTGATGTCCGGCTCCGGCTCCACCTGCTTCGCGGTGTTACGGGAAGTGACGCAAGGCCCGGCATTGGAAGCCCGCGCGCGCGAGGCGTTCGGGGACGTCTGGACGTGCTTGTGCGAGACCCTGCCGCAATGACGTGCGCGCCACCGTACACGGCAAAGCCGCCGGGTTGCTCCGACGGCTTTGTTCAAATCTGAGTGATCTTTCTCAGTGCCCGTGCGGGCTCTGCACGCAGCCGCCGCAGGCTTTGTCTATCTCCTTGAAGAAATCGTTGCCCTTGTCATCGACCAGGATGAACGCCGGGAAATCGACCACTTCGATCTTCCAGATCGCTTCCATTCCGAGCTCGGGATATTCGAGCACCTCGACCTTCTTGATGTTGTCCTGCGCGAGGATTGCCGCCGGGCCGCCGATGGAGCCGAGGTAGAAGCCGCCGTGTTTCTTGCAGGCATCGGTGACCTGCTGGGTGCGGTTCCCCTTGGCGATCATGATCTTCGAACCGCCGTGGCTCTGGAAAAGTTCCACGTAGCTGTCCATCCGTCCCGCCGTGGTGGGGCCGAAGGAACCGGAGGGCATCCCCGTGGGGGTCTTGGCCGGGCCGGCGTAGTAGATGGGGTGCGCCTTGAGGTAATCCGGCAGGCCCAGGCCCGCGTCGATGCGCTCCTTCAGTTTCGCGTGCGCGATGTCGCGGCCCACGATGATCGTGCCGTCCAGCGAGAGCCGTGTGGCCACCGGGTATTTGGAAAGCTCGGCGAGGATATCGTCCATGGGCCGGTTGAGGTCGATCTTGACGACCGTGCCTTCGTTTGCCTTGCGGTAGCGCTCCGGGATGAACCGCGCGGGATTCGTTTCGAGTTTCTCAATCCAGACGCCCTCCTTGTTGATCTTCGCCTTGATGTTGCGATCCGCGGAGCAGGAAACGCCGAGGCCGACGGGGCATGAGGCGCCGTGGCGGGGCAGGCGGACGACGCGGATGTCGAGCGCGAAGTATTTGCCGCCGAACTGCGCGCCGAGGCCGAGCGCCTGGGCTTCCTTGAGGAGCGCGGCTTCCAGCTCCAGATCGCGGAACGCCTGACCCTGGTCGTTGCCCGTGGTGGGAAGCGCGTCGAGGTATTTGACGCTGGCGAGCTTGACGGTCTTCAGGCACGCCTCGGCGCTGGTGCCGCCGATGACAAACGCGATGTGGTAGGGGGGGCACGCGGCGGTGCCCAGATGCTTCATCTTGGAAACCAGGAACGGGATGAGCGTCTTGGGATTCAAGAGCGCCTTGGTTTCCTGATAAAGGTAGGTTTTGTTGGCCGAGCCGCCGCCTTTGGCCACGCACAGGAATTTGTATTCGCCGCCGGGCGTCGCCAGGATGTCGATCTGCGCCGGGAGGTTGTTCCCGGTGTTCTTTTCCTCATACATGTCCAGGGCGACGGTCTGCGAATAGCGCAGGTTCTCCTGGGTGTAGGTCTCGTAAACGCCCTTGCTAAGTGCCTCGGCATCATCGATGCCTGTCCAGACGCGCTGCCCTTTTTTGGCGACGATGTTCGCCGTGCCGGTGTCCTGGCAGAACGGCAGAACCCCCTTCGCGGCGACCTCCGCGTTGCGCAGCATGGTGAGGGCGACGTAGCGGTCGTTCTCGCTCGCCTCGGGATCATCGAGAATGGCCGCCACCTGCGCGAGGTGCGCCGGACGCAGCATGAACGCGCAGTCCCGGAACGCCGCGCGAGAGAGCGCGGTGAGCGCCTCGGGGGCTATCTTGAGCATTTCCTGCCCCTCGAACTCGCTGACGGAAACGCCGTCGCGGGTGAGGAGATAGTATTCGGTGTCGTCTTTGCCGAGCGGGAACGGGTCTTGGTATTTAAAAGGGGTCGCCATAAGTAGGATGAATACTGGTAAACCAAGTTGAGCAATGCACTCAACATGGCTTGGTGTTCTGTGGTGCTCCGTTGGCGGATTTACTTCTTCGCCACACCGGCGAAGATCACGTTCGCCTCTTCGAGCGTCTCTTTGCTGCCAATGTCAAACCAGATGCCGGGCACCTCGTAGGTGTGGACCGGGGTGCGCGTGTAGAGCCACTGGACGAAGCGGCCGGGCTGGTCGGGATTGTTGCCCGCAGCGATGTATTCCGGGAACAGGGCAACCGTCTCCTTGGAATAGTAATAGAGCGCGATGCCCGTTTGCGTGCTCTTGGGGTGCGCAGGCTTCTCCTCAAAGTGGGTGATCACCGAGTCGGCGTCCACCTCGATGCTGTTGTATTTCTTGATCGCCTCAAGGTCTTTCACATCGTAGGTCGCCAGCACTGCCGCGCGGCCCTTGCAGAACTGCGCGAATCCTTCGAGCGATTCGCTGAAAAGGTTGTCCCCCGCGACCACAATCAGGTCCGAGGCGGCCAGATTCTCCCGGTTCACGACCAGATTGATGTCCCCGATGGCGCCGAGTTTGTCCTGGTCATTCATCGAACCGTCATTGACGATTTTGAAATGCAGCTTCGGCTGGCTCTTGCCGTAGTCGTCGGCCCAGGCTTGGAAATCCGCGGCAAACTTGTTGTTTGTCACTACGAAGACGTTCTCGATCTCGGGAATCGGAGCGAGATTGTCCAAGACCCAGTCGATCATCGGCTTGCCAGCCACCTCCAGCAGCGGCTTGGCTTTATTGAGCGTGAGTGGGTAAAGACGGGTGGCGTAACCGGCGGCGAGAATGAGAATGTTCATGCGGCCCTTTAATTGCCGGGCGGAGGGACGCCACGCAAGCAAAAAACAAAGAGCCGCTCTTGAGGGAGCGGCTCGTTGACAAAAGCGTGGTAGAAGCTCAGTTGCCCTTTTCCTGCCTGCCGCCCGAGGCGCCCACGGCCTCTTTGCCTTCTTCCTCCATCCTGGCGACGTCTTTGTCGATGAGGGTGATAAGATAGTTGCTCAGTGAGCGACGGTCGCGTTTGGCGCGAGTCTTTGCCTTTTCAAGCAAGTCTTCGGGGCAACGGAAGGCGGTGTATTTACTGCTCATGGAAGGTCTGAGGTAGGTGAACGATATGGCTAGGGATGAGTGGCCTTTTACACAACATCCAACCCCGGAAGTAAAGCGTTTTTATTACGTTGTGTTCCACCCTAGGCGCATGTGAAAAAAGCAGGGGCGCCCCCGACTTTTACCACACGCTCCTGGAACCGCGCGAATTAGTAGGCGTCGGCTTCCAAGAAACCTTCGAGCTGGCGGATGCGCGTGGGGTGGCGCATCTTGCGCAACGCTTTGGCCTCGATCTGCCGGATGCGTTCCCGGGTGACCTTGAACTGGCGGCCCACTTCCTCGAGCGTCCGGCTGTAGCCGTCCACGAGGCCGAAGCGCTGTTCGAGCACCTGGCGCTCGCGTTCGGTGAGGGTGTCCAGCACGTCCTTGATCTTCTCCTTCAGGAGCATGATCGCGGTCATGTCAGAGGGATTCTCCGCGCCTTTGTCCTCGATGAAGTCTCCGAAACTCGTGTCATCGCTGTCACCCACAGGGGATTGCAGCGAGATCGGCTGCTGGGCCATCTTGAGCACGGCGCGCACGCGTTCGACGGGAAGCTGGATTTCCTCGGCGACTTCCTCGGGGTTGGGCTCGCGGCCGTATTCCTGCACCAGTTGCTTCTGCACGCGCATCAGCTTGTTGATCGTCTCGATCATGTGCACCGGGATGCGGATGGTGCGGGCTTGGTCGGCGATGGAACGGGTGATGGCCTGGCGGATCCACCATGTGGCGTAGGTGGAGAATTTGTAGCCGCGGCGGTATTCGAACTTCTCGACCGCCTTCATGAGGCCCATGTTGCCTTCCTGGATGAGGTCCAGGAAGGAAAGCCCGCGGTTGGTGTATTTCTTGGCGATGGAGATGACCAGGCGCAGGTTGGCTTCGACCATCTCGGTCTTGGCCTTGAGCGCCTTGCGCAGCCATTGCTTGAGAGTCTGGTATTCGAGGGTGAATTCATCGGGGGAAAGCCAGGCGCGGGATTGGATTTCCGTCTGCTTGTCCCGGTAAACCTTCGCGGCATCCGGTTTGCCGGAGTGTTCGCGCTTGGCGATTTCATCGCGCAGGAAGGAGACGGTGCGGTATTGTTCGTCCGCGATGTTCACGAACTCCTCGGTGACTTTCTGCTTGAAGTAGAATTTTGGGTAGAGCTTCTGAAGCGCGGCGTGGGCTTTCGCAAATTCCTGGTGCGCCTTGGTCCCGGTGCCTTTGGCGTGCTGGGTCATGACGACCTTGTAGGTCTTGATGGCTTCGCCCGCGGCTTTTTCCACCTGCTCGCACAGCTTCGGAAGCGCTTTCATGTAGCGCTCGCGGCTTTCGATCTTCTTGTCGAGAATAACGCGGTCGAACCGCTCGCGGCCTTCGTTGAGCTTGGCGGCGAGGTCCAGGTAGGCGCGGGCGATGAACCCGAAACGGTTGACGTATTTTTGGACGTTGAGCTCGGCCTCCTCGATGCGTTTGGAGATTTCCACCTCCTGCTCGCGGGTCAGCAGGGGCACCTGGCCCATCTGCTTGAGATACATCCGGACGGGGTCGTCCAAAATGTCGAGCTTGGCGTCGGCCTTGTCTTCCTCCTCGTCCTCTTCGGAATCCTTTTTGCCGTCCTTGAAGCTGTCCACCTGTGAGGCGTCGATGATGTCGATCTCCATGCCGCGCAGGCGGGTGAAGATCGCTTCCATCTCGTCCGGTTCGTTGACGCTGTCAGGTAGGGCCTCGTTCAGGTCGTCGAAGGTGAGATAGCCCTGTTCCTTGGCCAGCTTGATCAATTCACGCAGCTTCTCGGCCATTTCCGGCGCGTCCACATTAAAGGGGATGGGCGTGGTGGGGGCAGCGCCTGCCGCGTGGGCCTTTGCCTTGCCGGAGTCGGACGCTTTGGCGCCTTTCGCGGGTTTTGTCGCCTTCCCGGAATCCGCGGGAGCCTTCGCCGCCGGGCTGTCTTTGGCTGTCGGCTTGGCCTTGGGCTCCGCAGTTTTCGGAGCTAGTTTGGCTTTGACGGCGGGCTTGGGCGCTGGTTGCGCGTGTTTGGCGGCGGGTTTGGCCTTGGGTGCCGCAGCTTTCGGGGCCGACTTGGCTTTGACGGCGGGTTTGGGCGCTGGGTGTGCGTGCTTGACGGCGGGTTTGGCCTTGGGCGCCGCAGCTTTCGGGGCCGGCTTGGTTTTGACTACGGGTTTGGCCTTGCTTGAAATTGCTTTTGAACTCGTCTTGCTCTTAACCGGCTCGGGGGCCTTTTTTGGCGCGGGTTTGGCCTTGGATACCACGGCTTTTGCGGGGGCCGGGGTTTTCTTGGCCGGAGCTTTGGCCACGGGTTTCGTTTTGGAAACCATCTTCTTCGGCGTCGGTTTTGGAGCCGACGTGACTTTTGCTGCGACTACCCCGGCTTTTTTCGAGGCCGTTTTGAAAGGGGCCTTTTGTGGGGGAGTGGCCGCCTTTTTGTCTTTTTTGGCTGCTGGGGCGTGTTTGGAAGCTGGCAAAGAATTTTTCTTGGTCGAGTTGGTCATACCCAGGCGAGTTCGGACAATTGCCCACCGCCCCAGGCTGTTAGGAGGGGGATGCGACAAAGGTCGGGTAATATGAGGAGAGGACGCGGCGAGGTCAAGGAGTTGTTTTGGAAAATAAATTATTCCCCGCGCCTGTCGGTGGAAATCATTCGACCCCGTGACGCGCTTCTGTTCTAATCCCGGCTCTCGACCCGTTTACCTTTTTTCCAACTTTATGGCTTACACAGACGTGACTCCACCCGCAGGCGGCAAAATTACCATTGAAAACGGCAAACTGACCGTGCCGACGAACCCGGTCATCCCCTTCATTCGCGGGGACGGCACCGGGCCGGACATCTGGGCGGCGAGCGTGCGCGTCTTGGACGCGGCGGTGGAGAAAGCCTACGGCGGTGCGCGCAAGATCGCGTGGTTTGAGGTGTTCGCCGGGCAGACGGCCAAGGATAAATTTGACAACTGGCTCCCCGACGACACGGTGAACGCGTTTCGCGAGTATCTCGTGGGCATCAAAGGCCCGCTGACCACGCCCGTGGGCGGCGGCATCCGCTCCCTCAACGTCGCGCTGCGCCAGATGCTCGACCTCTACGTCTGCCTGCGCCCGGTGCAATATTTCGCGGGCGTCCCCTCGCCGGTGAAGCGCCCGGAACGGGTGGACATGGTGATCTTCCGCGAGAACACGGAGGACATTTACACGGGCATCGACTGGCCCGCCGGTTCGCCCCAGGCGATTGCGTTCCTCAAGTGGCTGGAAGCCACCTCGCCCAAGGATTTCTCGAAGATCCGCTTCGGTGCGGAAGCCATGGAGACGGTCGGCGTGGGCGTGAAGCCTGTTTCCAAGCCGGGCACGGAGCGGCTCGTGCGCGCGGCCATCCAGTATTCCATTGCCCAGAAGCGCGAGAGCGTCACTTTTGTCCACAAGGGCAACATCATGAAATACACGGAGGGGGCGTTCCGGGATTGGGGCTACGAGGTGGCCAAGAACGAGTTCGGCGCGGTGGAGATCGACGGTGGCCCGTGGTGCCAGATCCCCGAAGGCAAGCCCGGCGCGGGCCTCGTCTTTAAGGACTCGATCGCCGACATCATGCTCCAGAACGCGCTGATTCGTCCCCAGGACGTCGATGTGATCGCCACGCTCAATCTCAATGGCGACTACCTCTCCGACGCCCTCGCGGCGCAGGTGGGCGGCATCGGCATCGCCCCCGGCGGCAACATCAACTACCAGACCGGCCACGCCGTGTTTGAGGCCACCCACGGCACCGCGCCGAAGTATGCCAACCTCGACATGGTCAACCCCGGTTCGGTGACGCTCTCGGGCGAAATGATGTTCCGCTACATGGGCTGGAACGAGGCCGCTGACTTGATCCTCAAGGGACTCAACGGCGCCATCGCCGCCAAGCGCGTGACCTACGATTTCGCCCGCAACATGGAAGGCGCCACGGAGATCAAGTGCTCGGAGTTCGGCACGGCGATCATCGAGAAAATGTGAACACCTACCCGACCCCCTGGCAGAAAAAAATCCTGTGGGCTGCCCTGACGGCGCTCGCGCTTGCCTTCATCGGCGCGCTGACGGCGTATTTGATCGTCAAGACGGGCAAGGCGCTTGGGCGTCTTCAACCGCTCCTCATTCCGGTGGCCGTGGCGGGGATTCTCGCCTACTTGCTCAATCCGCTGGTGGACATCTTCGTGAAGTGGCGCTTTCGGCGCGGCGCGGCCGTGCTGGCCGTGCTCGCGCTGGTGCTCGTGCCAATGGCGCTCGTGGGGTTCTGGGTGGCACCGGAGATTTACCACCAGAGCGGGGAGTTTGCCGAAAAGGTCCCCGGCTATTTCGCCAAAGGCAAAGAGGTGGTGACGGCGCAGGTGGAGGCCACCGTGGAATGGTTCAAGGTGCAGTTTCCGGAGAATCCCTACCTGAAAGAAATCCTGGAGTGGATGCAAAAACAGATTCCGGAGATTCCCCTCAAAGCTTGGAATTTCATCAGCGGCGGTTTTCAGGGATTCTGGGGGGTGGCGGGATTTCTGCTCGGCCTGATTCTGGTGCCGATCTACCTCTATTACTTTTTGATGAACGCGGAATCGATCTCCCAGCGCTGGGGGGATTACCTGCCGCTGCGCGCCTCGCCCTTCAAAAGCGAGGTGATTGATTGTCTCAACGAGATCAACCGTTACCTGATCGCCTTTTTCCGGGGGCAGATTCTCGTGACGCTCATCGACGGGTTGCTCATTGGCCTTTCGCTCTATTTCCTGGGGGTGAAACTGGCGCTGCTCATCGGGCTGATGGTTGCCCTGCTCCAGATCATTCCATATTTGGGCATCGCGCTCTGCTGGATTCCCGCGGTGCTGATCGCATACGCGCAGCCGGGGGGCGGCTGGCATCTGGCTTTCTGGGTGTGCGGGGTGTTTTTTGCGGTGCTGCAGATCGAGGGGTATTTTATTACGCCGAAGATCGTTGGCAAAGCGGTGGGGCTGCACCCCATGACGATCATCCTTTCCATGGTCGCCTGGAGTTTGTTGATCGGCGGGTTGCTCGGCGCCCTGCTTGCGGTTCCCATGACGGCGACGCTCAAGGTTCTCCTGCGCCGCTACGTTTGGGAAAAGCACTTTGAAAAGTGAAAGCCGGTATTATTCCCCTTGTTTTGGCAAAAAGAACGCGCGTTGCTTTGCGGAGATCGGCAGCCCCAGACGCTCCATCACTTGGAGCATGTCCTCCCACACCTTGCGTTTTTCGCTCAGGCTCTGGTTGCGCAGCAGGTAGGCGGGGTGGTAGGTGGCCATGAGCGGGATGTCCTTGAATTCGTGCCAGCGTCCCCGCGCGTCGCGCATGACCACGGGCTCCCCAAGCAGCCCCTCCATCGCCGTGGCTCCCAGCGCCACGAGGCATTTGGGCTGGATGATCCCGATCTGTTCGATGAGGTAAGGCAGGCAGGTCGCCATTTCCTCGGGCCGCGGCTTGCGGTTGCCGCTTTCGCCGGGAGGCATGTCCGGGCGGCATTTGAGCACGTTGGCGATATAGACGTCGCTGCGCCGGAGCCCCATCGCCTCGATGATTTTTGTGAGGAGCTGCCCCGCTTTGCCGACGAACGGTTCCCCCTGCAAATCTTCGTCCGCGCCGGGCGCTTCGCCCACGAACATGAGTTGCGCGGCGGGATTGCCCACGCCAAAGACCACATGGGAGCGGCTTGCCACCAGGTGGCCGCATTTTTGGCAATCGATGAACCGCTCGCGCAGGCGCTCCAGCCGTTCGGCTTTGCTGCCGGGGAGAGGGGCCACGGAAAGCGCTTCCCTGGGAACCGGCGCGGGCACGGGCTTTGGCGCAACCGGCGTGGCGGAAGAAGCAGCGGCTTCAATGGCGGCGCGGGCGCGCGCGGCCAGGCCCAGATGGGGCGTGGAGGTTGGCGGGCGCGGGGAAGGGGAGGGTTGCGCGCGAAC
>Ga0118677_10004383_pt1 | contig 25775 bp, 20 predicted proteins | sample AliMusrvi5mmetaG_FD_86154 | JGI IMG/M metagenome (GOLD analysis project Ga0118677, IMG submission 86154)
CCGTTGGCATCGGTCACTTGCACGCTGAATGTCGCCGTGCCCGCCGCAGTCGGCGTGCCGCTGATCGTCCCGCTGGCGGCTCCCAAGGTCAGCCCGGACGGAAGGGCGCCGGAAACAATGGACCACGCGCAGGGGGAGGTCGCGTTTGTGACCTGCAAGGTCTGGCTGTAAGTCAACCCAAGTGTTCCGGTAGGCAGGGTGCCTGGCGTGACGAACGATGGCATCAGAAGGCCCTGCGTGATGCGGTTGTTGGACGTGTCGGCGACGAATATCCTCCCCGCGCTATCAACCGTGATCCCCTGCGGGCTAGAGAACCTCGCCGCGCTGCCGATACCGCTCAGCCCGCCCGGAACACCGGCCGTGCCACCAATGGTCGTCACCACCCAATTCGTTCCTGACAAACTCAACTTGCGAATCACATTATTGCCAGTATCGGCAACATACAAATTTCCCGCGCCGTCCACGGCAATACCAGTCGGCAAATTAAATCCTGCCGCCCCGCCCGTGCCATCGGCGCTGCCAGAAACCCCAACGGTTCCCGCTATCGTTGTCACCACCCAACTGGCCCCATTCGGCGTGACCTTGCAAATCCGGTGGTTTGTATCGTCGGTCGCAAAGATGTTCCCCTGGCTGTCCACCGCCATTCCCAGCGGGGATATTTCGCCCGTGACCTGCGTTACCACCCCCGCAGACGACCTTTTCATGATTCCGCTCATGCCATTCACGACGTTGTTGGTAATGCTCATATTATACGCGCCTGAGAAGTAGATATTGCCAGCGGCATCGACGGCTACGCTCCTGGGCCAGACTGCGCAAATGTCAGAGTATATTCTCATTGGCTGGCCGGTCGCTTGGTCAATTGCATCTTTCCAAGTCGTTCCGATGACGCCGCCAACCAATGTAGATGTCGTTCCAGCGGCGCTCACCTTGCGAATGCTGTCATAATCCGACACGACAACGCAACCTCCGCTCGCCTTCGCAACACTTGTGGGATTTGCGAATTGTGCGGATTTCCCCGTGCCATCGGCAGAACCATTGGTTCCACTCCCGGCAAGAGTGGTTACGCTCCAATCGGTGCCCGACCGTGCCGCACTTCGCAAAGTGTTGTTATTGGTGTCAGCAATATAAAGATTGCCCGCGTCATTGACCGCCACTCCTGTCGGCTGGGAAAATCGTGCATTGGTATTTAAGCCGTCGTTGTTCCCTGAGCCGTTCGGACTGCCCGCATAGGTTGTCACCATGCCTGACGGGCTCACCTTGCGAATCGCGTAATTGAGCCAGTCGGCAACGTAGAGATTGTCGGCGGAGTCAATCGCCAAACCGTGCGGGTTGTAGAATTGCGCGGCACTTCCCAATCCATCAAAGAACCCCGCTTTATTGGCGACTCCCACAAATGTCGTCACCACCCAAGTGGCTCCCACTGGCGATATTTTACGAATTATGTAATTGTACACGTCCGCAACATATAGATTTCCGCTGCTATCCGCGACGACACCGTCCGCTCCATTAAACCGCGCATTCCCTCCCGTTCCATCGGCATAGCCCGCATACCCCGGCCCCCCTGCAATCGTTGTCACAACCCATGCGCTTCCATTCCATGCCATTTTGCGAATCGTATTAACGTCAATTTCCGTCACAAACAACTGCCCCGATTTATTAAACGTCAAACGGGATGGGGTATAGAAACCCGCTGCCGCGCCGACACCATCCGCAATACTACGATTTCCAGCCGCTCCCGCAATTGTCGAAACGATCCACTGCGTTCCGTTCAACGTCAGTTTTCGAATGGTATAATTGACAGTATCCGTAACAAAGACATTGCCCGCGCTATCAACCGCTACATCGGTCGGATACTTAAACCGCGCCACACTTCCCACCCCATCCGCGCTCCCGGACACGGTCGCTGCGCCCGCAATGGTCGAGACGATCCACTGCGTGCCGTTGAAAGTCAGTTTTCGAATAGTGCAATTGACAGTATCCGCCACAAAGACATTGCCCGCGCTGTCAACCGCTATGCCTGCCGGATAATAAAACCGTGCAACGTCTCCGGCTCCATCCGCGCTACCTTTAACCCCTTGGCATCCGGCAATCGTCGTGACAACGCCAGTCGCCGAGACCATTCGGATCACATGGCCGCTTCTTTCGGCAACAAAGCAGTTGCCATTGCCATCCCTTGCCACGGCATAAGGATCCGAAAACCGCGCCTCCATGCCTACGCCGTCCGACGTTCCGGGTCCGCCGGCGAGCCCGACGATGCTGGACCAACGATAATTGCCGCCCGCCTGCCCGAAGGCCAGCCCGCCAGCAGCCATCAAAACCGCGATCCCGACCGGGATGCCGAGGAACCGAAAAAATACTTTCATCACCATCTCTCCGCACCAAATCGCGAAACCCAACAAAAATAATGAAAATCTTTTCGGCTGCCTTGGTCGGGGTGCGCGTCCGGTTCAAGTTGGCCAGAGCGCCAACGGCGAGAAAACCAAAAAAACGGGATCTGGACAGGATGAATAGGATTTATACCAAACGCATGGCGAAAAAGGTAGAATATCACGGCGGTTTCGGCGAAACCGCCCTACCATCCATCGGTAGGGATGCCTCGCCGAGGCGTCCGTTGATTTAACCCTTTTCGATGTGAAAATGGTATTACAGGAATGAGAGAAAGGCACTTCGGAAACCGTCTCGCCCGCAAGAACCGCGGCCACTTGGACCACGAAGACAATGAAGAGGTAACCACAAAGAGCGCAGAGAACACAAAGCAATGCGGTTTTTTTGCGATCTTTGCGTTCTCTGCGGTTAAAAATCCAAGTATTCCAACCCAAGGACTCCCCAGTAACTTCCGGTGGGGATCGTTGAACCCGGATCCTGCGATTGAGAAATTCTTTCAGAATTCCTCTACAAGAATCGCCGTTTTCGGGTTGAACGCGTTCACTTCGCGCTGGCGGACGCGCCGGCCTTGTTCATCTCGCGGATCTGGACATTGTCGAACCGGAGTTCGCCGCCGGTGACCTCGATGGCGACCCCGGGGGGTTGGTTTTCCGGGTGCCCGTATTCCGAGCGGCGGCCGATGAGCTCCCCATTGAAGAGCAGCTTGTTGTCCCAATACTGCCGGCCGCCAGGATCGGTCTTTTTGACGAACTCCCATCGGACATTGTTCCATTCGCCGGGCGGCCGGGCCATTTGGGGAAATGTGCCGTCCCATTTTGGCGGGAAAGATTGGATGCCATCCATATCGATTTCGATCCCTTCCATGGCGCGGCGGGGCTTGCCGTCGAACGTGTAGTCGTAGGAAATGCTGAAGGCGTCGGCGGATTTTCCGGGGACCTCGGCGACGATCGCGGCGCGGTGTCCTTCGGAAACGTGCGACGTGAGCGAGACGACCCGCTTCTTGGTGCCACCGCGAACGGCCTCGACGACTCGGACATCGGGGTTGTCGCTATTGGATTGTTGGATCATGGCGAGTGCCGCATGCTTCGTGAGGACCAGCCAGTTTTTCAGGCCGTTTTGGAACGTGTCGAGGAACAAGAGGTCGCCGTCCTCGTAGATGTCCTCGCCGGAGACTCTCTGGGCCGGATGCCGCTGGAAACTTCCGTCCTGCACCGAGAGCGACTCCCCGGTGGAAACGACCTCCCGGACGCCCTGCGCTTCGACGACGATCCGGCCCGCCTGGACGCCGATCTCCGTGCGCGGCGGGGTCACAGAAATCCGCAGGGCCGTGCCCACGATCGTGGCGACGGCCTGCGGGGTGGAGAACGTCATGTGCCGGTTCTTCGGTTGCGTTTTGATTCTTGCGGCGAGCGAGCCGGCCTCGAGACGGAGGGATTTGGCGGACGCCATCGCCGGTTTGGCCAGCTCGCAAACCGTGTTCGCGTCCAGCTCGACGACGCTGCCATCGCGGTAAGAGAGCTTCAGATAGCCGTAGGCACCGGTGCGGATCGTGTCTCCCGGGCGCAAGGTGTCGCCAGTCTTCCAAACCCTGCCGGGCGTGTTCCCGGTGATTTGCCCCATCGCCTGCACGACGGTGGCCGAGTTCCCTCCCGCGAGCCCGGCCCAGAATAACCCAATGAGCACAACCGCCAAAGCCGCGGCCGCCGCGCCGAACGATACCCAGCGCCACCGGTCGAACCATGCAATCCATGGTGCCAGAAATGGCTTCCCGATCCTGGCCTCCGCGCGGCGCTCGCGGGCGGGCTTTCCCAAGCGGGCAAGATCGCGGAGATCCGCCTGCACGGAGCGATCCGCCGGAACCGCTTGCTCGGACTCCGCCCGCATGGCAACCTCCGCCGCTGCCTGATCGAGGGCCGCCACGATCATGACATCCTGCGCGGCCATACGGATCATTTCCCGGCCAACCTCGGGGTCTGCCTGGATCAGGCCGTCGAGCTGGCGGAGCTCGTCACCGCAAGCGATGCCGTCGAGGCAGCGGGAAACCAGAAGATCTCTTTCTTGAGGAGTCATGTTCCCTTCTCCATCGCCAGCGATTTCTCGACGCACTCGCGCAGCCTGCGCCGGATGCGCACCATCATCATCTCGACAGCCGCGACGCTTTTCTTCATGGCGGCGGCCACCTCCGAAATCCGCTTCCTTTGCTCGAACCGCATGTCCACGACCTCGCGTTCACGGGCCGGCAACTTCTTGAGGCACCCGGCCAGGTGGCTCTGGCGCCGGTCGGCATCTTCCGCCACCTCGCTCGCCGCCAGCGCGAGCGACGCGACGGCCTCGTCCGAAAAGACAAGGCGCGAGCGGGCATGCGCCTGCCTCCTCTTCAAGACCTCGATCCTCGCCACGCCGATCGCCCATGGCGCGAACGCGCGCGACGCATCGTAGCCGTCGAATTTCTTCCAAAGAATCACCGCCACCTCCTGAAAAAGGTCGTCCGCCTCGGCGTGGTCGCGCACCACCGACAGCAGGTAGGCGCGCAAAGCCGTCTGCACCGGCAAAAAGCGCCTCAAAAACGCCTCGTGCTCCCGATCTTCGTTCATGCCAGATGATCCATCTCTATTCCTATTCCGCACGAAAACGGAAAACCCAACAGGATTTCTTTAGCCGGGTTAAACCCCATACTGTTCATTGAAGTGGCATGGCCGTCCCGGCCATGTTGGTTTTCGCCATCGGCGGGACGCCGATGCCACATTTCCTCTGCAAAGTGAGCATTGGGCTTACCCGCCGTTGGCGGGCTTCGCTGTCAGGGATTCGAAGACGAGAGTGTCTCCCTGGAACGAAACAACCCGGTATTCCTTGGCGAACTCCGACTTTTTGTAGGCTTCCGATATCCGGTCCACGAGCGAGGTCCAGAAGAAGGAAGCGAGCCGCCCGGGGACCGGAAGCCCGTTGGCGGTGATATCCATTTTTACCGTGCCGTTTCCGCCAGTCGCCTTGGGGATCAGGTATTCGACCACGATGGGAGAACCGAAGAAATGGAGCTCCTCCGCCAGGACGACACCGGGCGGAGTCTGCGCGGCTGCGAGGCCGGTGCGCACGAGGGAGAACTCCTTCATGGGCATCTCCTCGGAATCCCAAACGATGCCCTTTTTCATAAAAGCGTCTGCATCTTTTACGGGGAGGCGCACCCGTTCGCCCTCTTCCCGGGTATTTGCTCCCGCGAGGAGGGATTTTAATAGGTCGGATTCGGGAGCATTCGAGAGGCTATATTTCGCGCGGAATGCGTCGATCGTCTGTCGTTCTGTGGCGAGCTTCCAGACAACATACACTCCTCCCGACAGGAAGAGGAAAAGGGATAACGTCACGAGAAGGTGCAGGATTCCTGGCGGCTTTCTTTTCAGGGAGGCCGCCATCCGGGCGGATTTGCTGCTCAGGATGACGCCGTTTCCAGCCGGCAAAAACCGGCGGATGTCGGAGAGGACTTTCATCAGGACCAGGAAGGCATAAACCGCGATCCCGGCGATTGCCACGGCCATCGTGGTGCCCGGCACGACCGTTGCGGAAAGGTGCAAAACTCGTTCCGCCGGAGAGCTGGCAGCAGGTTGGACAGCAGGTTGGGCAGCAGGAACCGCAGGAACTTCAGCAGCAGGGCGCGGGGCGGGATCTTCCGTCGCCTTCCACGAACCGTTCGCCCAGACCTGCCCGGACTGCAGTTTTGCCAGGTGGTCCTTCCATGGCTGGACCCAGGCCGCAATCTGCTGGGACGAACCCGGGGCTTTGGCTGCAAGAGCGTTTGCCGCATCGACCAATTTCTTGATCTCCTCCGACGAGAGAGAGGGATCGTAGTTTTTCGAAAGCAGCGAGGACACCTCCTTGGCAAGCGCAGCCGCGGCGGCTTCCTGGTTCGCCTTGGCGATCTTCTTGAGTGATTCGGTGACCGGGGCAATTTGTGCCTGAAGCGCCGGAAACTTCGCCGCCAGCGCATCCAGCTCCGCTTCCGATTTCGCAATCCCTGAAGCGCTCCAACTCGAGGGCTCCCCTTCGGGCAGCGCGGCCTGCCCTCGCACGTTCGCCGCGGGCATGCCTTCCCGTTTGCTGCTCTCTTCGGTGACGAAGACGATTTCTTTGTAGTTCTCCACTTTGAGAGCCCGGATCAACCGGGAAGGCCCCGTGCCGGATTGAACCACCAATACGCGCCCTCCCGGCGGCAGCGCTTCACTCTTTGAGGCGGCAGCGGCCGTAACGGGTTGCGTGGCCTGGCCGGAGAAAGGCTGGGCGCGGGCCACGACCGGGGTGACGGCAACCCCCGCGAAAGCCAGGGCAAGTAGAAGGATCGAGCGGTTTCTGATTGTTTCCATACACCTCTATCTCCGCAGAAAACCCCAAAACCTAACAGAAATATTTTTGGGAAATGGGGGAGGCGGGCTGAGCGCTCAGGAAGCTGCCAAGCGCTCGGCGAGGAGGCCCATGAGGTATTCGCGGGGTTCCGGGTCCGGGAGTTTTTCGAGGAGGGCGTTGAAAAACCCGTTGACGATGAGCCGGCTGGCGTCTTCGCGGCGGATCCCCCGTGCTTGGAGGTAGAAAAGCTCTTCCTCGTTCACCGGGCCGTTGGTGGCGCCGTGCGTGCAGCGGACGTCGTCGTTGAGGATTTCCAGCCCGGGCATCGAGTTCGGGTCCGCCTCGTCGCTGAGGATGAGGTTGCGGACTTTCTGGTAGGCGTCGGTCCCGTGCGCGCCCGGCTGGACTTTGATGAGCCCGGCGAAAATCGTGCGGGCTTTGCCGTCGAGGGCGTTGAGGTAAAGGAGGTCGCTGGTGGCGTTCGGTGCCACGTGGTCCTGCAGCGTCCGCTGGTCGATCTCGCGCTCGCCGTCCACCGGGTTGATCGAATACATCTCGCTGCGCGCGCCCTCGCCGACGAGGCGGCTGAGGCTTTCCCCGCGGACGATGCCGCCCCCGAAATTTGCCGTCAGGGAGGTGCAGGAAGCGTCCCGGTCCACGATCGTGGAGTTCAGGTGGAACGCGAGCGAATCCCGCGACCAGCCCTGCACGGCGATGTAGGTTAATTTGGCACCGGGCGCGAGGTGCAGGTCGTTGACCCCGCAGGCAAACGCCCGGAGGCCGTCGGCGCTCTGGAAGCGGTCCACGACGGTCACTTTGCTGTTTTCGCCGCAGACGATCAGCGTGTGCGGAAAAACCGACGCGCCCGCGCCTTCGACCCAGTGGAATATCTCGACGGGCAGCGAAACCTCCGTGCAGGGCGGGACATAAAGGAACGCCCCGCCCGAAACACGGCCTTTGTGCAGGGCCGCGTATTTGTGCGACCCCAGCTCGACCGGCTGGGCCATGAAATATTTTTTGAAGAGGTCGCCGTGCTCGCGGGCTGCGGCTTCGAGGGTGCTGAAGACCACGCCCTCGGGAAGCCTCGACGCGTCCTCGTGGACGAGCGTGTTGTTCGCGAAGACCATCTTCGCCGCAAATTTCTCCATGCCGCGCGAAGCCACGATCAGGCGTCCCTCGTTCGCGACCGCCGGGGCGGGCACGAAGCCCGAAAGGTCGAGCGCCGAAATATTCGCGAACCTCCAGAACTCGTCCTTTCGCGTCGGCGGCGGGGTGGATTCGTATTCCTCGATGGCGGCTCCCTGGTCGAACCATTCCGGCCAGACGCGGGCCTCCAATTCCTTTTCCATAAGTGTCATCATCGCAGATTTCCCGTGCCGGGGTCAACCGACCGAGCCCTCCATTTCCAAATCGATCAGGCGCTTCAATTCCACCGAGTATTCCAGCGGGAACTGCTGGACGAGATCGTTGACGAACCCGTTGACCGCGAGGCTCATCGCGGCGGCCTTCGGGATCCCCCGCTGCTGCATGTAGAAAATCTGTTCGGCGTTGATCTTGCTGACCGAGGCCTCGTGCTGGCTGGCGTTCTCTTTGCCGTGGACCGTGATCGCCGGGTAGGTGTCCGTGCGGCTGTCGGTGTTGATGAGCAGGGCGTCGCACTCGGTGTTGTTTTTGCAGCCTTTGAGGTGCCGGCCGATCTGCACGAGGCCGCGGTAGGTCGAGCGGCCTTTGCCAAGGCTGATGCTTTTCGAGACGATGTTGCTCGTGGTGTCGTCGGCGGCATGCACCATCTTCGCGCCGGTGTCCTGGTGCTGCCCGTCGCCGGCCAGCGCGATCGAGATGACCTCGCCTCGGGCCCGGCGGCCTTTCATGATCACGCCCGGATATTTCATCGTGAGGCGCGACCCGATGTTGCAGTCGATCCACTTGATCTCCGCATCCTCGTGGGCGAGGCCGCGCTTGGTGACGAGGTTGAAGACGTTCGCCGACCAGTTCTGGACGGTGATATACTGGATCTTTGCGCCTTTGAGCGCGACGAGTTCGACGACCGCGCTGTGCAGCGTGGAGGTCTCGAATTTCGGCGCGGTGCAGCCTTCCATATACATGACCTCGCTGCCTTCGTCCGCGATGATGAGCGTGCGCTCGAACTGGCCGAAGTTCTCGGCGTTGATCCGGAAGTAGGCTTGGAGCGGGTGCTTCACCTTCACGCCCGGCGGGATGTAGATGAACGAGCCGCCGGAAAAAACCGCGCTGTTCAACGCGCTGAACTTGTTGTCCCCGGTCGGGATCACTTTGCCGAACCACTTGCGGAAAATCTCCGGGTGCTTCTGGAGGCCGTCGGTGGACCCGACAAAAATCACCCCCTGCTCGCCGACCGCCGCCTTGATGTTCGAATAAGCGGCCTCGCTGTCGAACTGGGCCTCGACGCCGGCGAGGAACTTCCTCTCCTGCTCCGGGATTCCCAGTCGCTCGAACGTGCGTTTGACATTCTCCGGCACCTCGTCCCACGAGCGCTTCGGCGCGGTTCCCTGGGACAGGTAGTAGCGGATGTTTTCGAAAACGATGTTGTCGAGGTCGTGGCTCGCCCAGTGGGTCGGCATCGGCATGCTCTGGAACTTGCGCAGCGCGTCCTTGCGGAACTCGCGGATCCAATCCGGGTCATTTTTGACATCGCAAATGAAATCGATCGTCCGCTCGGTCAGCCCGATCCCGGCATCGAACTCGTAGTTGACGTCGTAGCTGAAGTCGCCGACCGAGCGGTCGATGTTCACGTCGGGTTTGGTTTCGGTGTTCATGGCAATTTCAGGCGGTGGCGAGCGCCTCTTTTTCGACCCAGTCGTAGCCCTCGGCCTCGAGCTTTAGAGCGAGCCCCTTGTCGCCGCTGAGGACGATCCGGCCCTCGACCATCACGTGGACGACATCCGGCACAATGTAGTCCAGGAGCCGCTGGTAGTGGGTGATCACCAGGAACCCCCGGTCCGGCGAACGCAGCGCGTTGACGCCGTCGGAGACAACTTTCAGCGCGTCGATGTCGAGCCCGCTGTCGGTCTCGTCGAGGACCGCGTATTTCGGGGCCAGCATGGCGAGCTGCAAAATTTCGCAACGCTTTTTTTCGCCGCCGGAGAACCCGTCGTTGACCGCGCGGGAAGTGAACGTCCTCGGGATCTTCAGCGAATCCATCTTGGCGTAGAGCTCCTCGTAGTATTCGACGGCATCCAGCTCCTCGTCCCCCGAAAGCCGCGCCTGGCGGGCGGCCCGGATGAAGTTGGCGATCGTCACGCCCGGCACTTCCATCGGGTATTGGAAGGCCACGAAGAGCCCGGCGCGCGCCCGCTCGTCCGGCTCCTCCATCTCGAACAGCGACTCTCCGTCGAGGGTCACCGACCCCGCCGTCACCTCGTAGTCCGGGTGGCCGGCCATGACCTTGGCGAGCGTGCTCTTGCCCGATCCGTTTTTGCCCATGATGGCGTGGACTTCCCCTTTCGGGACTTCGAGGTCGAGGCCGCGCAGGATTTCGCGGTCCCCGATGTTTGCGTGCAGGTTTTGGATGTGGAGTGACATGGAAATGGAAGTGTTTTTCAGGTGTTGCAATCGGGGCAGAGCCCGCGGACGGTGACCTCGGTCTGGATCACGGAAAAATTCTTCGGAAGCTGCCAGGGATGGCCGGAACGCAAGCCCTTCGAGACGGGAACGTCCTGGACTGTTCCGCACCGCTCGCAGACGAAGTGCCCGTGTTCCTTGAGGTTGGGGCAATACCGGGTGGCATCGCGATCCACGTTGACCTGCTTGGCAAGCCCGCAGTCCACCAGCGTCTCCAGGCAGTTGTAAACCGTCGCCAGCGAGATCCCCGGAATCCGCCTTTTCGCCCGCAAAAAAACCTCGGTCGCCGTCGGGTGATCCCGCTCCGCCAGCAGCACGTCGTAAACCTCCCGCCTCTGCGGGGTCAGGCGGTGCCCGCTGTGGCTGATCCTCTCCTCATACCCGGGAATGGCCGGTGGTTGCTTCGTCATGTTGGTGCAACCTACCGCGCAAACTGCCTTGATCAAGAACTATTCTAAATAAACGTGCGGGAACCGCAGGTGTCCCCACGGGCCGAGACGGGAAGGCTTTTGGGTTGTGCGCCGCCGGACGCCCTGTTCTATTCCGTATCTCGCCATTTGCCGCCGAGCAACACCCAAGCCGTTTATTTCATGACGCCATTACGCAGCAACACCACCACCCAGGGACGCCTGATGTCCGGAGCCAGAAGCCTCTGGCGGGCAAACGGGATGAAGGAAGACCAATTCGGGAAACCGATCATCGCGGTGGTCAATTCGTTCACCCAATTCGTGCCAGGACATGTTCATCTGCACGGAGTCGGCCAGTTCGTCAAAGGCCTCATCGAGGAGCAGGGCTGTTTTGCGGCGGAGTTCAACACCGTCGCCATTGATGACGGCATCGCGATGGGGCACGACGGCATGCTCTACTCCCTGCCTTCCCGTGACCTCATCGCCGACAGCGTCGAATACATGATCAACGCCCACAAGGCTGACGCCATGGTCTGCATCAGCAATTGCGACAAAATCACTCCGGGAATGCTCATGGCCGCCATGCGCCTGAACATCCCTGCGATTTTCGTTTCCGGCGGACCCATGGAGGCCGGAGTGGCCGATGGGAAAAAATACGACTTGGTGGATGCGATGGTAATGGGGGGAGACAGCAACGTCCCGGAGGAGTTGCTCGCCACCGTTGAACGCCAGGCGTGCCCGACGTGCGGGTCGTGCTCGGGAATGTTTACCGCCAACTCCATGAACTGCCTGAACGAGGCGCTCGGGATGGCGCTGCCGGGCAACGGTTCGATCGTCGCGACCCACGCGAGCCGCCGGAAGCTATTCCAGCGGGCCGCCGGGCGGATCGTGGAGATGGCGAACGCATGGTATCGCGACGGGGATGCCTCCGTGCTCCCGCGATCTATCGCAAACCGCACCGCATTCGAAAACGCCATGGCGCTGGATGTTGCCATGGGGGGATCCACAAACACGGTGCTCCATCTCCTCGCGATCGCCCAAGAGGCGGGGGTGGATTTCCGAATGAAGGATATCGACGCGATTTCGCGCCGGATTCCCTGCATCTGCAAAGTCGCCCCGAGTTCGCATTACCACCTCGAAGATGTCAACCGCGCAGGCGGGGTTCTCCGTATCCTTGGGGAACTCGAAAAGTCCGGCATGATCGATTCGACAACGCCGAGGGTGGACGGCCTGTCTTTGAAAGAGGCGATCTCGCGATATGACGTCTCCCGACCGACCGCAACGGATGACGCCCGCGAGATTTATCTGAGCGCGCCCGGCGGCGGGCACAACCTCGTGTTCGCTTCGCAGGACGCGAGGTTTTCTGCGCTCGACACCGATTCGGCGAACGGTTGCATCCGGGATGTCGCGCACGCCTACTATCCCGATGGCGGGCTGGCCGTGCTCTTCGGGAATATCGCGCGGGACGGATGCGTCGTGAAAACGGCGGGCGTGGACGAGTTTTCATTCCATTTCACAGGCACAGCGAGAGTTTTCGAATCCCAGGATTCGGCCTGCCAAGCGATCCTCGGCGGGCAAATCCAAGCCGGCGACGCGATTGTCATCCGGTATGAGGGCCCCCGTGGCGGACCCGGGATGCAGGAAATGCTTTACCCAACCTCCTACCTGAAATCCATCGGCCTCGGAAAATACTGCGCCCTCATCACCGACGGGCGTTTCTCCGGAGGCACATCGGGCTTGTCAATCGGCCACGTCTCTCCCGAAGCGGCTGCCGGCGGTGCGATTGCACTGATCCACGACGGGGACCTCATCGAGATCAATATCCCGGACCGGTCCATCCGGGTTCTTGTCCCCGACGAGGAACTCGCGCGCAGGGAGCTTCTGGAGAGATCCAAAGGCAAGGGAGCATTCCGCCCGTCCGAACGTGATCGCGTCGTCTCCAATGCCCTTCGTCTCTACGCCCGTCACGTCACGTCTGCCGACAAGGGTGCCGTGCGGGAATCTTTGGAATAGCGCGTTTTTGCCCAATAGACGCTTGCAAAATCGTGCGCAAGCAGGTAATGATGCCCGTTGGCAATGGAGTTTGCCGCCTCGCCGATTGTGGCGGGAGAACCGCCTGAAAAATCAGGGCTGATAACTCCTACCGAGCATTCATGTGCGGTAGAATTGTTATGAGCTATTTTTGGATCTTTCTAGGCGGTGGGCTGGGCAGCATCGCCCGATTAGCGGGGTCTGGCTTCTTCGCCCGGCATTTCGGCGAGACCTTTCCCTGGGGCACGTTGTTGGTGAATGTCACCGGATCGTTCCTTATCGGCTGCTTTGCCACGCTGACAGGACCGGACGGGACATGGCTCGTCCCGCCCACGGCGAGGCAGTTCGTGATGATCGGCGTCTGCGGCGGCTACACGACATTTTCTTCGTTCAGTCTGCAAACGCTCTCGCTGGCACAGGATGGCGAATGGTTCAAGGCGGGCGGGAATGCCATGCTCTCATTTGCGCTGTGTTTGATCGCCGTCTGGCTCGGCCATCTGCTTGCCGCCAATTTCAATTCACTGAAAGGACTCTGAATATGGTGCATCTACCTCATGAGGCAATGCTGTTGAGAATCTTCATCGGCGAGAGCGACCGATGGGAACACAAGCCGCTCTACGAGGCCCTCGTGCTCAAAGCACGCGAACTGCACTTGGCGGGAGCGACAGTGCTGCGCGGGCCGATGGGTTTCGGTAAATCAAGCCTCTTGCACACGGCGAAAATTCTCCAACTCTCGATGGACTTGCCGATCATCATCGAAATCGTGGACATCGAGGAAAAAATCAACACGTTCCTGTCGGCGCTGGACGAAATGATGAAAGGCGGCTTGGTGACGATGGAAAAGGTGCGCGTGATTCAATACCGCGCCGATGAAAATCCACCGGTGCAGAAAACGCCATGACGGATAACATCTGGTATGTCGCGGCGATTTGGATGGGGCTGGCTTTCGTCGCCAGTTTGATTTCGATTCGCGTCGGCATTTCGGTCGCGCTGATTGAAATTGTCGTCGGGGTCATCGTCGGCAACATCCATTTACGCGGAGGGCAGCAGATTCTGCAAACAACCGACTGGATCAATTTTCTGGCGATGCTCGGCAGCGGGGTATTGACCTTTTTAGCGGGTGCGGAAATTGACCCCGCCTCCCTGCGCGCGAACCTCCGCGCCAGCATGACGATTGGGGTGGTGTCGTTTCTCCTGCCATTTGTTTGCGTCTGGCTGTTCGCGCAATTTGTGCTCGGCTGGCCGCTGCATCAGGCGCAAATCGCGGGCATCGCGCTCTCGACCACTTCCGTTGCCGTGGTTTATGCCGTAATGATTGAAGGCGGCTTGGGCCAGACGCCGATGGGCAAGACCATTTTGGCCGCGTGCTTCATCACGGATTTCGGGACAGTTCTTGCACTTGGCACACTCTTTGCCGACTTCAACTGGTGGCTCGTGGTTTTCATCGTCGTCACGGCCGTGATGCTTTGGTTTATGCCAATTTGGACGCAATTCATCATCACCAGGTTGGGTGCGACGCGGGTGAGCGAACCGGAAGTGAAATTCATTTTTCTCGTGCTGTTTTTTCTGGGCGGGCTGGCCTCCACCGCCAAAAGCGAAGCTGTTCTGCCTGCGTATCTTGTCGGCCTGGTCGTCGCCGGTGTTTTCTTGCGTGACAAAACCCTTGTCCACCGGATGCGCAGCATCGCGTTCACCATTTTCACGCCATTTTATTTCATCAAGGCCGGGTCGTATGTTTCGCTGCCCGCAATGTGGTCGGCCTTGGGGATCATCATGTTGTTTCTGGCGCTGAAAATGATCACGAAATACATCGGCGTCTGGCCGTTCACGAAGGTGTTTTATATGCGCAACCGAGAGGCGAATTATACGACGCTGCTCATGGCCACCGGCCTGACCTTCGGCACGATCTCCGCGCTGTTCGGCCTGCAAAACCATATCATTGACCAGACACAATACACGGTGCTGGTTACGGTCGTCATTTTGAGCGCGTTCGTGCCGACGCTCATCGCGCAGAAGTTTTTCCAGCCCGAAATCGAAACGATGGTGCAGTGGGGGAACATTTACGCTGAAAAGATCAACAGCAAGAAATCGCGCCGTTTGGCGCAAACTGAAAAGTGAGGCCCGTTATGTTCATGAAAATCCTGGTTGGCTACGATGGCTCGAAATGCGGAAAACTGGCGCTGCAACGCGCCGCCGAGATGGGAAAGGAATTTGGTGCTCAGATCACCGTCTTGTGGGTGCGCGAACCGCTCCCCCGCCACTCGGATTTGCCGGGCGAATACGAGGAGGAAGCCGAGGCAGCAGACGAATACTTTGAAGCGCGCCAGAAGGAAGTTGCCGAAGCCTCGGCGCAGCACGGAGTCCAGATTGCCTGCGAATCACAGCGAGGACATCCGGCAAAAATGATCATAGAATTCGCAGCCGCAGGCGGCTTTGACCTCATTGTTGTCGGTCACAGTGACCACTCCGGCTTGTGGGGGCGCTTGCTGGGTGACACCGCCGACCGTATCGCCGACCACGCGACTTGTAGCGTGCTGATCGTAAAACAATGAAACCAAATATCAGATCACTCATCCCGTGTGGGATAAATTAACTAGCAGCAACGAAATAAATTTATGACCAGAATAAAAAACATCACAGCACAGGAAATCCTCGACTCGCGTGGCAACCCGACCGTCATGGTCAATGTTGCGCTTAACAATGGCATCACCGCCTCGGCCTGCGTGCCGAGTGGTGCGTCCACCGGCATCCGGGAAGCGGTTGAACTCCGTGACGGCGATGCCAAACGCTACGGCGGGAAGGGCGTGCTCAAGGCCGTCGCCAACGTGAACAAAATCATCGCGCCGAAACTGAAAGGCAAATCGCCGCACGAACAGGGTGAAATTGATGCTTTGATGTGCAAACTCGACGGCTCCGAGACGAAATCGAAGCTCGGCGCGAATGCCATTCTCGGCATATCGATGGCCGTGTGCCGCGCAGCCGCCCTTGATTCCGGGGTGCCCCTCTATGCGCATATCCGCAAACTTCATGGAGGCAAAGCCCGCGCCCCGTTCATCCTGCCGACACCGATGATGAACGTCCTCAACGGAGGGGCGCATTCGACAAACAATGTGGATTTCCAGGAATTCATGTTGTTTCCGATCGGTGCTCCCACGTTCGCCGAAGCGCTGCGCTACGGCGCGGAGACATTCCACACATTGAAAATGATTCTCCAAAAACAAGGCCTCGTCACCGCTGTGGGCGACGAAGGCGGCTTTGCGCCAACCCTCAAGTCCAACGAGGAAGCAGTGGAGCTCATCGTGGAAGCCATCAAGGCGGCTGGTTACAAACCCGGCAAGAACATCGGCATAGCACTCGACCCCGCCGCGAGTGAATTTTTCGCCGCGGGTGGGTATGTGTTCAAAAAATCGGATCGTTCCCGCAAATCACCCGCCGAAATGGTCGAGCTTTACACGCAGTGGGTGAAGAAATACCCGATTGTCTCGCTCGAAGACGGCATGGGCGAGGAAGATCGCGAAGGCTGGAAAGCGCTCACGAAGGCACTCGGAAAAAAACTGCAACTCGTCGGCGACGACAACTTCGTCACCAATCCGAAGATTTTCGCGGGGGGAATTCGCGACGGTATTGCCAACGCCATTCTCATCAAGCTCAACCAAATCGGCACAGTCAGCGAAACTCTCGAAACCGTGGCAATGGCGCAAAAGGCAAATTATGGCGTTGTGATCTCGCATCGCTCCGGCGAAACCGAGGACGCCTTCATTGCCGATTTCGCCGTCGGCACTGGCGCGGGCCAAATCAAAACCGGTTCGCTCTGCCGCTCCGAGCGCATCGCCAAATACAACCGCCTGCTCGCCATCGAGCGCGAACTCTGCGAACGCGCGACATTTGCCGGAGCGGGTTTTCGCAGCGCATCAAGATGATCAATCACGCCGCACGTTTCCACGACGGAACCATTGCTGGCGGCGATACACTCAGCCGGGCCGGACATTTCATGAGATGGCTTTCCCAGTCATTTTCGGGTGTTTATTCTTATGAACAAAAGCATCGCTTTTACCGGCCGCGAAAAGGAGATGGAACGATTACGCTCACTTTACAGAGAACGCAAACATGTCGTCATCGTTGGGCGGGCTGGTATTGGAAAAACAGCGCTCCTGCGACAATTGCGGCAAAGTTGCCCACTCCTTTTGTGTGAGGAAACATCGAGCCTGCGCCGGATTTGCGATGGTTTGGAGCGGCAGCTTGGCTGGAAGCATTACAAAATGAATGTGGTCGAGCGCAAGAACCGGCTGCTGGCTTACGCCCAGCGCCGTGGTGAGCCCGTGGCGCTGGATCATCTCGCGCTCACGCCGCCGCGCGTCTCGCGGTTTGTCGAACATCTGGCGGAACGCGTGCCGGTGTGGATTGCGTGCCGCTCGACGCTTGCGGATGACATTGGCCACGTCTGGCAGCACCTTTACAAATTCGAGCGCGTCGAACTGGAACCGCTCACGCCCAACGAAACGCGCGTGTTGGTCGAAGCAGCCATCGATCTGGGCAACATCCAAGCGGAAGCGCGCGGGCACATCCCGCAAATCCACCGTCTGAGCAAAGGCGTGCCGCGCATTCTCGAAGAATTCCTGGTCGAGTTGGCCGCTCGCGAATACAAGATGGACACGTCGTTCGGAATGCACCTGCTCGACCTCGACCGACGCATACAGGAACTCGATCTCGCCGTTCAGTCCGCCACACAGCCGTATCCTCCTCCGCCAGGTTGAGCGGGCTTTTTCATTATCATGGCTGATTTTCAAGCCGCACATGACGATTGTCACAGACATCTCAAGCCAAAACATGAAACCATCAGAAATTCATAAAGCGCCTTCCAAGCAAAAGGTCCGTTGGCTCAATCGCACCGTGCTCGGCATCGGGCTGGCCTCGCTTTTTTCTGACATAGGCCACGAAATGGCCACGACCGCGATGCCCGCCCTGCTCGCCTCGGTGGGCGCGAGCTCCGCGATCCTCGGCTTGATCGAGGGACTGGCCGATGGCCTGTCGAGTTTCGCGAAACTATTCTCCGGCCTTTACAGCGACCGGCTACGCAGACGCAAGCCGCTCGCCGTCGTCGGTTATTTTGTCACGGCGTCGGGCATGGCCAGTTTCGCTCTGGCGACGCAATGGTGGCATGTGCTGCTCGGTCGCGTGGGCGGGTGGCTCGGGCGGGGCGCGCGCACGCCCGTGCGCAATGTGCTGCTCACCGAGGCGACCACTCCCGAAACTTACGGGCGCGCTTTCGGGTTGGAGCGAGCGATGGACAGTGCCGGCGCAATCGTTGGACCGTCGCTGGCGTTGTTGCTGACGGCGGCTGTCGGCCTGCGCGGGACTTTTGTGTTCACGCTCATTCCCGGCTGCATCGCCGCGCTGCTGATCGCCTTTTTGGTGAAGGAAAAACCGCACGCACCGCAGCCGGGAAAAGGTCTCTGGATCAGCGTGAAAGCCTGCCCGCACGAATTCCGCAAATACCTCGTCGGCGTCGGCATCGCCGGCATTGGCGATTTTTCCAACACGCTGCTCATTCTGTGGGCGACGCAGGCATGGACGCCGCGTTTCGGCATCGCGCGGGCGACGACGCTAGCGATGGCTTTCTACATCGGCTACAACCTGATCTACACGATCTCCTGCTACGTCAGCGGCACGCTCGCGGATCGCTTCCCGAAAAATCGCGTCCTCGCCATTGGCTACTCGGTCGCGGCAATTCCGGCTGCCGCGCTGATGTTGCCCGGCGATTCGTTTGTGAAATTCGGGATCGTGTTCGCGTTCTCCGGCCTCTACATGGGAGTTTGGGAGACGCTGGAAAACACGACCGCCGCAACGATGCTGCCCGGCGCAATCCGCGGCGTCGGCTTTGGGGTTCTGGCGACGGTCAACGGCATCGGCGATTTGATTTCGAGCGCGTCGGTCGGCGTGCTCTGGGTGATCTCGCCCGTGTGGGCGATGCTCTTTGTCATCGTCACCTCGCTCGGCGGCGCGGCGATCATTGCCGGCACACGGCCCGCACAAGTCCAAGAGGTGCCTGGACCATGACGCGATCATCGACCAAGCGGGACTTCTGCGCGCCGGGCAATCAGTAGCTGTGCTTGGTGAGGGTGGTCTTGCCGCGGAAGACCCAGTAGATGCTGGCGGTGTAGGCCAGGACGAGGGGGACACCGATGAGGGCGATGATGAGCATGATCCCCAGTGTCTTCTGGGTGGACACCGCGTTGTAAATGGTCAGGCTGTTCGCGGGGTCCGGATTCGAGAGCACCATGTTGGGGAAATAGGTGAGCCCGAAAGTCGCCATCATGAGGCCCATCGCCGTGCAGGAGGAGAGGAACGCGTTGAACTCGCGCCCCTTGTGGATCTCGCGCGGGATGTTCAGCACGATCAGCACATTGACGGCCACCACGGCGAACACATACGGCCGGGCGCGCACGGTATCGAGCACCCACGGCACCGCGATGAGGGTGTAGAGGTTGAAAAGAAAATACGAGGCGAGGAAAACCCCGATGAGCCTCGGGATCCAGCCGCTGACGATCCGGTTGAGCTCGCCGTCGGTTTTCATGGCGAGGTAAATCGCCCCGTGCATCGCGAAGAGGAGGACCGTCGTCACTCCCATCAGCAGCGCGTAGGGATTGAGCAGACCGAAGAACGATCCCGCGAACTCGTGATCCGTATCCAGCGGGATGCCCCGCACGATATTGCCCATCGCGACGCCGATCAGGAGGGCCGCGACGAAACTGCCGGCACTGAACGCCACATCCCAGAGCCCTCTCCACCACGTCCATTCCTCCTTGCTGCGGAACTCGATGGCGACCGCGCGGAAAATCAGCGAGCAAAGCAGCAGCATGAAGGCCAGGTAAAAGCCGGAAAACACCGTGGCATAAGCCCCGGGGAACGCGGCAAAAAGCGCCCCGCCGCCGGTGACCAGCCAGACCTCGTTGCCGTCCCAGACCGGCCCGATCGAATTCAAAAGCATGCGCCGCTGCTCGTCTTTGCGGACAAACAAATGGAGGATCCCCACGCCCAGGTCGAAGCCGTCCAGCATGGCATAGCCGGTGAAGAGGACTCCGACGAGGATATACCAGATCGTGTTGAGGTCGGGGATGTTCATGCGCGTGGTGTTGTTCGGACCAGGGCTTTCCAGCTCTCCGGCATTTCCTCGCTCTCGTCTTCGTCATCCGGCCCGTGATGAATCTTCCGGGTAAGAAGGAAAATAAACATGACGAAGAGGAGCGCGTAAACGAGGCCGAACAGAACGAGCGAGGCGACGATCTGGTTCGCGGTTACTACCCGCGACAGCGATTCGGAGCATCTCAGCATTTCATTCACAATCCATGGCTGGCGCCCCATCTCCGCGGTGAACCACCCCGCCTGGTTGGCGATCTGCGGGCCGAGGACGGAAAACACCAAGGCCACCAGAAGCCAGCGCGTCAGCGGCCGCGACAGGTCGAACAGCCAGCCGCGCCACCAGAAAAAACAGGCGACTAGCGACAGCACGAGCATCGCGACCCCGACGATGATCATCACATGGTAGAACTGGAAAACCGCCGCCACATTCGGCCAATACGACTTCCGGATACCGGGGAGCTCGGCCGCGGCAGCACCCGGATGCCGGAGTTTTAAAAACGCATCGGAGGGCAACTCGCGAAGCCCGGGCACCGGCTTCGTCACCGATCCCCAGCAGAGAAAACTGAGCAGTCCGGGAATTTTCGGACCCACGACCTTTTCGGTCCCGGCATCGACATACCCGAAGAGCGTCATCGGGGTGCGCGGGGCCGTCTCGTAAACCCCTTCCAAAGCGGCGAGCTTGACCGGCTGGTTGTGCAGCACTCCCCTCGCCGTGAAATCGGCGCTGACCATTTGCAGGATGCAGGCCACGGTCGCAAAACCCAGACCGATTTTCAGCGAGGCCTTGGAAAATTCCACATGCCGGTTCCGCAAAAGGTAATACGCGCTGATGCTCACGACGAGAAATGCCCCCGCCAGCCAGGCGCCGAGCACAACGTGGGTCAGCCGGTCGATCGTCGACGGATTGAATACCATGGCCCAAAAATCATCGACCACCGCGCGGACGCTGGTGAGGTCGGCGGAAGTGACCACGTGATCGGCGGGAAGAAACGCCGGCTTGCCACCGACCATGGTCTCCAGATGGTAGCCGGCTGGCGTCTGCATCCACGAGTTGGCCACCACGATCCACACCGCGCTGAAATGCGCGCCAAACGCCACCATGCACGTCGCGAAGAAATGCATCCGCGGGCCGACCTTGTTCCAGCCGAATAGCAAGAGCGCCAAAAATCCCGACTCCAAAAAGAACGCGAAAATCCCCTCCGCCGCGAGCGCGCTCCCGAAAATATCCCCGACAAACCGCGAGTAGGTCGCCCAGTTCGTGCCGAATTCAAACTCCATCACGATCCCGGTCGCCACACCGATCGCAAACGTCAGCGCGAAGATCCGTGTCCAAAACCTCGCCATGTTGTGAAAAAGCGGGTTCCCGGTCCTGAGCCAAGCCCCCTCCATCATCACGAGAATAATCCCCAGCCCGATGCTGAGCGGCGGGTAGATGTAATGGAAGGCGGCCGTGAATGCGAATTGGATGCGGGCCAGAATTTCGACGGTCATGCATCATTAGAATTACTAATACAATCCATGCCTGTCAAGGCCCGAACGGAGCGAGCGAAGCGTGGATTACAGCCCATGCTGTTCAGTGAAAGGAGCACGGGCCTCAAATCGCCCGGCAGCCGCCTACGTGGTGGGAACCGGCGGCTTTTCCCCTTTGCCGGGCGACCGTTTGTGCTCTGCCCGGATCGCCTGGAATTTTTGGAACTGCTCAGGGGTCAGCACCGCCTGGAGCTGCTGGTCGGTGTTCTGGCGGACCGCTTGGAGCTGCTGGTGCTTCTGCTTCTTGGAAAGGCTTGCATCGGACCGGATGGCTTTCACGTCGGCCCTGGCTTTCTCCAGGATCGGGGCCACCTTGGCCTTTTGTTCCGCGGTGAGGCTCAGCGCCTGCAGGAGTTTGTGCTCCCCGTGCTTGCCGGCTTTGTCGCCACCGGCACCCCCGCCGCCATTCCCCGCCGGTGCCGCCGGGGGATTCGTCTGGGCAACGAGGTTGCAGGTGAGCGAGACCACGACGGCCCCGCAGAGGAGGATGAGTTTGTTGGGTGCTTTCATGAACGATCCAACCGCCGCCGCAGAAAATAGTTCCGCTTTTTTTCCGGGCGCGCCCGAACCGCCTCTGCCGTTCTCCGCGCGAATACCGGATCGCTGCGGACAGGAAAACCTTGAAAGCCGTGCCGGGTTATTTGGGCGCGTGGAGTTCGTCGTGGTCGGCGACCGCGCCGTTTTTCACTTGCCCGGGTTCGTCCTTCGGCAAAACGGAACGGACGTAATCTATCTTCACGTCTTCGGGCGAGACCGTGACGCGGACATGGCCGGAATTTCCGAGGAACACGCCCGATTTGTAGCCGTAGGTTTCGAGGTCGCGGATGCGGTCATCCCCGGCGAAACTCGGCTGGGGGACCATCAGGTAAACGATGCCGTCGAGTTCCTGCCTCGCGAAGAAATTGTCGTGCGCCTTGAAGAGCACCGCCACGTGATTTTGCACGAGAAGGCGGTGAACCGGCGCGTCCCAGCCGGGGCGGCGGTCCTTGAACCCGTCGCTTCCATCGGGATTCTTTCCTCCCCACTCGTTGAGCGAGGCGGCTTCCACTCCGCCCCGCGCAGCCTGGTCCCCGCAAAGCAGGTTGTGGATGAAGACGAATTTGAATTTCGCGCGGCTCTGCCGGAGCGTTTGTTCGAGCCACTGGTATTGCGCCGCGCCCAGCGACCAGGCCCAGCCGTCCCCGCCGCCGTGCCGGCGGACCGAATACCGGAAGGGATCGAGCACGACGAAGAGCGCGTCGCCCCATTCCCATGCGTAGTAGTTTTGGAGCAACCCGCCGGGCGTCCGGGGCGTCTTGTTCCCGGAATAGAAGCCGTCGGGGACGGGGTTCGGAAAGAGGCGCTCGCGGATCCGGTTCGACCATGCCGCGAGGCAGTCGTCCGAACCGTAGTCGTCCTTGCCGCTCTCGCCATCGTGGGTGCCCAGGGCGAGAAGGACCGGAGAGTGAATCTGCGCGAGATAATACCGCTGCGCCAGATACTGCGCGGCCGCCTCGTCGCGGCCGGCATGCTTGTCGGTCATGAACAGGTTCCCGAGGTCGATGTGGAAATCGGGCCTGTCGTTCCTGATGTTGGCGAGCGTCTGCAGATACACCTCCGGGCTGGTGTGTTCGTCCAGATGGGCATCGGCCGTCAGCGTGAACATGAAGCCGGCACCCGGCGGGCGCGCGGTGTGGATCGTGTATTCCGGGCTGCTGGCGAAATCCTTCGCGCCGGGCGGGCGCGAACGGAATTGGTAGAAATACGCGGCGTTCTCCTTCAGGCCGCCGAGGAGCACTTCGACCGGCTCGCCCTTTTTGAACTGCTGCAACGGCGTTTGCTGGTCGAGTTTCCCGGCCTGCAACCCATAGGCCACATACCCTTCCAAATCCGCATACGCCAGCACGCTCAACACGACCGAGTTTTTTTCCGGGCGAACAGGGATCAGATCGAACGCGTGCTCCGGAACGGCGACCTGAAACGCGTTCGCCACATCCCGGGCCCGGTGGCCCCTGGCATTGGCCGGGCCTTCATCAACCGCCCGCACGGGAGGTCCGGCCAGAAAGAATAAGCAAAAAAGAAAAGGGGCCGGGCTCCTAGGCATGTTTGGCTTTGACCGAGTAGGTGTGGGCAATCTGCCCGGTCCTTTGTTGTTCGGTTTCATCCTTGGGCAAATAGCACCGCACGTAATCCACTTTCACCTCGTCTGGCGACACCGTGACCCGCAGGTGCCCGGAGTTGGGGAGCTTGATGCCCGACTGGTAGCGGTTGTCGTTGCGGGCCTCGTAGAACTGGTCGGCGGGCATGGGCACTTCCTGATAGACGATCCCGTCCCGTTCCTGTCGCGCGAAGAGATGGTCGTGGCCCTGGAAAAAAATCGTCACCCCGTTTTTGGCCATCAGCTGATGGACCGGGAGCTCCCAGCCCGGCCGCTTCTGCCCGAACTCCCAGTCTCCCCGCTTGTTCCTGCCGCCCCATTCGTAAAGGTCGCACTCGTCCACGCCGCCGCGCCCGCTGCCGAGCACGTGGTGCGCGAACACGAATTTGTGCCTGGCTTTGCTCTGCTCGAGCGTCCGCTTGAACCACTGGTATTGCGCGTCCCCGAGCGTGATCCCCCACCAGTCGCGATCCTTGTGCCCGGCATGGTCTTTGACCTCCTGCCCGGCGGCTTGCGCGGGATTCCCTGCGGGCTGGTCTTTCGGCCCACCTTTGTTTCCGCCGCCCTCCTCCTCGTGGAACCCGCTGTCCACTTGGACGGGCGACTGCCAGTAGTTGTCGAGAACCACGAAGAGCGCATCGCCCCATGTCCACGAGCAGTAGTCTTTCAGGGGGCCGATGTCTTTCAGCTCCCCGGTGTCGCCGGTGTAAAAGCCGTCCGGAGCCGGCGTGGGGTAATAGCGGTTGCGGGCGTTCTGCACTCCGACCGCGACCTCGTGCCGGATGTCGGGCTGGTTGTAGTTGAACAGCGAAGCCTGCTCGTGGTTTCCGTTGATCAAAAAGATTGGAGCGGATTGCGCGACGAGCCCGAGGAACGGTCGCTGGAGCGCGTAGGGCTGGGCCAGCGTCTCCGCGGTGACCTCCTGGACCTTGGCCACGCTGAAATCATCGCCCATGCATATGTAGAAATCCGGGTTGCCGGACGCCGCGTCGAGCAACGTGCGGGCATACAACGCCGGGTCGCTCATCTGCGGGCGTTCCGGGTGGGAATCCCCCTGGATGCCAAACGTGAATGTCCGCCCCGCCCCGCGCTGCGTGTGAAACCGGCACTCCTGCCTCGCGGCGAACGCGGTCTCGCCCGGCTTGCGAAACCGCATCCGGTAAAAGTATTGGGTGTCGGGCTGGAGCCCGTCGAAAACGGCCTCGGACGGCTTGCCCGCCGCGAGCGCGAGCAGGTCCGTCTTGCGGTCATACTTCCCCGGGGATGTTCCGAACTCAAAGAACCCTTCCATCGGCTCGGTAGCAAGGGCGCTCACGGTCACCGCCCGGTCGGTGACGCGCCCGAGCACGAGCGACAGCAAAGCGAACGCCGCCAGCTCAGAAGGCAACACGTAATCCTCGCTGCCCCGCTTGTTTCTCCTTTTCCGCTCGTCCCCTTCCTGCGCCCGTGCCGGGATGAGAAACCATGCGAGGGCAGAAGCGAGGATCCCGAGGAATTTTCTCCGGCTGGTGAGGGTGGTCATGTTCTGCTCCTTGTTCGGTCAGACATTGGCTTTAACCCTAAATTCAGCATTTGAAATAACCACAAAGACACAAAGGGAGAAATGATTACAGTTGGTGAAGAGCATTCTGGAGTCTCACCCGGCAGGTGAACGCGTCCAGATAATGTTCGAGGTAAATGAAGGCGATTGGAATCATTCCCTTGTGCCTTTGTGGTTCATTTGCGGTTTCTAAGTTAACACCGCCGACGCGCGGGCGTCGCGGGAATTTTGAATGCTTCCACGCCAGCTTGAGCAATGTCATTGCCGGATAAAAAGAAAGTCCGTGTTTTCGATTTGTGGCATGGAGATCGGGCTCGAGTAAAGGAACGGCCCCTTGGGATCCGATGGGTTTGTCGTGCGGAGCGCAGCCAGCTTGGCCTTTTGTTCTGCGGTCAGCGTCCGCGCGACATTGGCGAATGCCGTGGCGTAGAAATACGCCAGTTCGCCGTCCAGTTCGCCGTATCGTTTCGACAGGGAAAGGACTTTGTCTTTGTCTGCGGTTCCGGCGTTCAGGAACCGCCGCAGCTCCGTGGCGATTGCGCGGCGGACCGTGACGATTTCGCCCAGGTCCTTGCGCTGGAGGTCAACCACATCGGTGACGAGCTTCCGCTGCGCGTCGGCCAGCGCGGCCAGGAACGCTTCGCCGCTGTCGCCGGTCAGCGAGGTGCTGATG